>Ga0163150_10005015_pt1 | contig 17316 bp, 10 predicted proteins | sample OliLakLV19P2IB_FD_148628 | JGI IMG/M metagenome (GOLD analysis project Ga0163150, IMG submission 148628) | Freshwater microbial mat bacterial communities from Lake Vanda, McMurdo Dry Valleys, Antarctica - Oligotrophic Lake LV.19.P2.IB | ecosystem: Environmental > Aquatic > Freshwater > Lake >...
CCTCTTTTCTCCCCACGCCGCCCCGCCATCCGATACTATGAAGTGAGAACAGGAACGAAGGAGACCCGCCGTGGCTACGACGGCCGCGACATGCTTTGATTCGGCCGGCGCTCCGCAGGACGTGGACGCTTGCCGAACGCCCGCGCCGGTTTTTTTCGCCTCGCGTCACGACATGGAGGTCGTTGCATCATGCGTCTAGCCAAGCTCACCGCTCACGGCTTCAAGTCCTTCGCGGACAAGACCGTCATCACTTTCGACAAGCCGATCACCGGCATCGTCGGCCCCAACGGCTGCGGCAAGTCCAACACCGTCGACGCCGTCAAATGGGTCCTCGGCGAGCTCTCCGCCAAGTCGCTGCGCGGCGGGGCGATGATGGACATGATCTTCAACGGCTCCTCCACGCGCAAACCGGCGGGGATGGCGAGCGTGTCGCTCACGTTTGATAATCCGGTGATTGAAGAAGACGCGGAAAAGAAGGGTGTAGGGTGCAGGGTGTCGGGTGTAGGGTCGGACGGCGAAGCGCACGCGTTAGAGCCGACGCCGACCTCTGAATCACCAACTCCGACTTCTCCCGCTTCCGACCCTACACCCTACACCCTGCACCCTAAACCCTCCCCGTCCCGCCGCCGCGCCCTCCCCGTCGACGCCGACCAGGTCACCGTCACCCGCCAGCTCTACCGCGACGGCTCCAGCGAATACCTCATCAACAAGCAGCGGGCCCGCCTTCGCGACATCCGCGAATTGTTCATGGACACCGGCATCGGCACCGATGCCTACTCGATCATCGAGCAGGGCCGCGTCGCCCTGCTGCTCGACGCCAACGCCAAGGAACGCCGCGAGATCTTCGAGGAGGCGGCCGGCATCTCGCGTTTCAAGGCCCGCAAGAAGGAGGCCGAGCGCAAGCTGGAGCGCACCGAGGGGCACCTTGGCCTGACCCGCACGCGCTTCGACGACCTGACCAGGCGGCTTCGCAGCGTGAAGATTCAGGCCGGCCGCGCCCGTTCGCATCAGGAAATCTCCACTCGCCTGCGCGAGCTGCAACTGAACTACGCGCTCGCCGAGTATCACAAGTTGCAGGGCCGGTTCACCGACGTCGCCGAGCAGTTGGAACAGGCCGAAGCCGATCACGCCGTCGCCGCCCGGCACCTCGCCGAGCACGAGCAGAAGCTCGCCGATGGTCAGATCGAGAAGCAGGCGATCGACAAGGAGCAGAAGCGCCTTGAACAGGGGCGCCTCCAGGCAAAGTCCCGCCAGGAGCAGGCAGAGCAGCGCCGCCAGTTCGCGAAGAACGCGCTGGCCGACCTCGAAAAGCAAATCGAGCGCGACACCCGCCGCCTCGACGAACTCACCACGCGCAGCGCCCAGTTGGAGACGGAACTCGCCGACCAGACCGCCGAGGCGACGCGGCTTGCCGCTTCGCATTCCGCAACTCAAATTGAACTCGAATCCGCCCAGAACACCTACCGCGACGCCCAGCACCAGCTCAACGAGAAGCGCTCCGTCCTCGAAGACGAGAAGGCCGGCATCGTCACGCTGATGCGCCGCAGCGCGCAACTGTCGAACGAGATCAGCTCGATCGCCGTGTTTGAAAAGAACCTGCACGGCACCCGCGAAAAACTCGACCAGCGCAGCACCAAGGTCGCCGAGGACCTCGAGCGCCTGCTCACCAGCCGCGACGAGACGAGCGCGAAGCTCGCCGAGGTGCGTGAGCTGATCGAGCAGCAGACTTTGAAGGTGAACGAGCTGAAGACGCAGGCCTCGCAGCTCGACGCCGAGCAGCGCGCCCTGACCGAGCGCCTCGCCGGCGCGAAGGAGCAGCGCTCGGGCTTGAGCTCCCGCCGTGCCGTGCTCCAGGAAATGCAGGACCGTCAGGAAGGCATCGCCGACGCGGTGAAGGCGGTGTTGGCTCGAAAGGCGGTGGGGCAGAGCGCCAGAGGCGCGAGGTCTGATGCCACTGGCAGTCCGCTGCCAGTGCCTGCAACCTCCAGCCAGTCGTCGGGCCAAAACACTGGCAGCGGACTGCCAGTGGCATCAACGGCCGTGACATCAACCACCCGCAACCCCTTCTACTTCGTTCGCGGCCTCCTCGCCGAGATGTTTGAGACCGACGTCGAGCACGCCCTGCTCGTCGAGGCCGCCCTGGGCGAGCACCAGCAGTCGCTCGTGATCAACAGCCTCGCCGACGTCTGCAACAACGGCGGCAGCGAAGCGATCGCGGCGCTGGCGGGGCGCGTGACGTTCCTTGCTGTCGATCAGTGCTCTTATGCCACTGGCAGTCCGCTGCCAGTGCCTATGACAATCGATGCGACATCGAGCGGGAGCACTGGCAGCGGACTGCCAGTGGCATCAGAACGGTCGCTCTCATGCCTGATCGACCTCGTCAAGTTCCCCGCCGAGATCGCCCCCATCGCCTGGTCGCTCCTCGGCCGCACCTTCATCGTCGCCGACCTCGCCGCCGCGAAAGAGCAGCGCGAGCTGCTCCCCGACGGCTACCGGTTCGTCACGCGCCGCGGCGAATTGCTCGATGCCGATGGCCGCGTGTTCGCCGGCCCCATGGGCGCCAAGTCCGCGTCCGGCATCATCAGCCGGCGGGCAGAGCTCACGCAGCTCCGCACCCAGCTCGCCGCTCTCGAAGAGCGCATCACCACCGATCAGCATTCGCTCTCGCAGCTCTCTGATCGCGCGAAGCACATCGACAAGGTGTCGCAGGAGCTCCGGCAAAAGCTGTACGAAGCCAACACCATGCGCGTCGAGCTCTCCAGCCGGCTGGACAACCTCGGCGGGCAAATCGCGAGCCTCGAGCGCGAGCAGCCTGTCCTCTCGGCGGAGATCGAGCAGATCCACCGCCAGCTTCACGACGCCGAGCAGAAGAAGACCGCGCACCAGACCGAGGCCACGCGCCTCGAAGCGGATTCGGCCGCGCGGCAGGCGGCGGTGTCCGCGCTGCAAGCGGAAATCACCGCGCTCAACACCGAGGCCGAGGCGGCCCGCGAAGCGGTCACCGCCATCCGCGTCGAGCAGAGCAAGCTCGCCGAGCAGCTCTCGGCCGCCCAGCGGCAGGTCCGCCAGATCGAGATCGCCCGCGCCGACATCGACCGCCAGCACAAGCTCGTCGATGAGCAGATTAAGCAGCACCACCGCCGGACCGAGGAGCACACCCGCGTCGCCGAGGAGGCCCGCAACGTGTCGCTCCAGGCCGCCGCCGAACTCGATCAGCTCGACGGCGCCCTCGAACAGGTGCGCGACAGCGCCGCGGCGATCGAGGAAGCCGTCACCGCACTTCGCGCCGCGATGCAGGAGCACAAAACGGCGGCGGAAGCAACCGACCAGCGCATCCACGCGCTGCACGTCGAGAAGCGCGAGCTGGAAGTGAAGTGCGAAGGCGTGTGCCAGCGCGCGGCGGAGCAGTTGAATGTCGACGTGGCGGCTCGGTACGCCGATTTGCAGGGCAGTCAGGAGTCAGGAGTCAGGAGTCAGGAGTCCGTCTCTGTTGATGCCACTGGCAGTCCTCTGCCAGTGCCCGTGACTCACGATGAATCCTCGACCGAGAACACTGGCAGCGGACTGCCAGTGGCATCAGATTCGGCTTCCTCAACTCGGAACTCGGAACCCGGAACTCGGAACCTGCCCGCTCCCTCCCCCATCGACTGGGCGGCCGTCGAGCAGGAAATCTACGACCTCAAGCAGAAGCTCGACCGCCTCGGCAACGTCAACCTCGACGCGATTAAGGAGCAGGACGAGATCGAGAAGCAAGTGAGTGACCTCGAGGTGCAGGTGAAGGACATCGAGGACGGCAAGTCGAAGCTCGAGCAGCTCATCAAGCAGATCAATGAGGAAAGCCGGACGCGCTTCGAGGCGACGTTCAACCAGATCAAGGAAAACTTCGCCGGCCAGAACGGCCTGTTCCGCAAACTGTTCGGCGGCGGCCGGGCCGATGTGTTCCTCCAGCCCGATGAAGAAGGCAAAATCGACGTGCTCGAATCCGGCATCGAAGTCGTCGCCAAGCCGCCCGGCAAGGAGCCGCAGTCCATCACGCTCCTCTCGGGCGGCGAGAAGACGATGACCGCCGTCGCCCTGCTGCTCTCGATCTTCCAAACCCGCCCCAGCCCGTTCGCCATCCTCGACGAAGTCGACGCCGCGCTGGATGAGGCCAACGTCCACCGCTTCGCCTCGATCCTGCACAGTTTCCTTGACCGCAGCCACTTCATCGTGATCACGCACAACAAGGGCACGATGCAGACCTGCGACGTGCTCTACGGCATCACCATGCAGGAGCGCGGCGTGAGCAAGCGCGTGAGCGTGCAGTTCGACCAGATCGGCGCGAACGGCCAGATCGCCAACGACGCCATCGAGGCGCAGAACGCGAAGGACAAGGCGGCGGCGAGCGACGACGACGATGTCCCGGTCCCGACGGGCACCTTCGCGGGCCTTGCCTTGCCGCCGGGCGCGCAGCCGAAGGCGGTGGATCAGCTCGAAGAATTGGCGCTGCCCGCCGAGGAGGTCGACGGCGGCAGCGACCACGACGCGGCCGGAAAGCCGACGCTGCGCAGCCGGCTGGCGGACATGATCCACGAACAACGCGCGGTGGAAGTGGAGAGCAATTGAGCGATCGGGAGATCGCAAAGGGTTCAGCTCGTCAGGCGTTTTCTTTCGGCATCTCGCTTCAGGGCGGCTTCGATCAACTCGGGCCGAACGCGGTACGTCGTGCCTCTGAGCTCCGCCAACACGGTGGGGAGGTCGACTAATTCGCGTTCTGCCGCCCGCTCTAAAATCGCCAGCGTGGGCAGGACGTAAAGCCCCTCCGCGACAGCGATCTTGCGGCCCTGGTACTCATCGATGAGCACGTCCGCAATCCCGCGCTCCTTCGCCAGCGAGATCGCGTCGGCCTCCCCGGCATCGAGACCCAAGGTCGAAGGCAATCGTACAACCGGCTCAACCACGCGCAGCCAGGAGGGCGGTGACATGACCCATGTCTGAACGATGGCCGGCGTCCTGGTGTGCGAGAGTTCGCGAAGCACGGTCGGGGGGGCATAGACTTCGGCGAACAGCCGTGGCAGAACATCAACGGCTCCGATGAGCAGAAGATAATTCAGCGGAGTCGTGTCGGAGACAACGATCATTGTTCTGAGTTTGATCGAAGCCGTGAAAGCGCCGCGGCGTGCTCGGCATTTGTGGGCAGGTCTTCCACGACGTTGTGCCTTTGGAGGATCGCCTCCGCATCCAAGCGCGAGACGCCCAAGGCACGCGAGAAATCGAGCTGTGTGATCCTTCGCTGCCGATAAAGCTCAACCAAAGCCGCTTCCTTCGTGGCCAATGCCACATCCCCGAACTCGCGGCGCAGGTTCTGCTCGATGTCAGCCGGAAGATCGAAGGTCACGCTCATGATGGAATACTAGCTGGCTGAACTGCAAATGCCTATACGCGGATTTCAAACTTCGGGGGCATGATTACACCGCTGTCGCCATCCCCAAACTCACATCCGGCGCCGCCAGGTTCGATTCTCCCATCAGGAACTGATCGATCGCCCGTGCCGCGCCGCGGCCCTCGTTGATCGCCCACACGACCAGCGACTGGCCGCGCCGGCAGTCGCCCGCGGCGAAGACCTTGTCGATGTTGGTGACGTACTTGCCGTGCTCGGCCTTGTAGTTGCCGCGCGGGTCGTATGACAGGCCGAGCACGTCGCTGACGCTTTGCTCCGGGCCGAGGAAGCCGAGGGCGAGGAAGATGAGGTCGGCTTTGTAGGCCTTTTCGCTGCCGGGGACTTCGTGCATCTTGAACTGGCCGCGACTGTCTTTTTCCCACTTGACCTGCACGGCCTCGACGCCGACGACGTGGCCGGCGGCGTCGCCGATGAAGCGCTTGGCGTTGATCGAGTATTCGCGCGGGTCTTTGCCCATCTTCTTGGCGGTCTCGTCGTGGGAGTAATCGACGCGGAAGATGCGGGGCCACTGCGGCCAAGGGTTGTCGTCGGCGCGGGCCTTGGGCGGCTTGGGGAGCAGTTCGAAGTTGACCATGCCGGTGCAGCCGTGCCGCAGCGAGGTGCCGATGCAGTCGGCGCCGGTGTCGCCGCCGCCGATGACGATGACGTCCTTGCCCTTGGCGTTGATTGCCTTGCCGTCGGCGAGGCCGGAGTCGAGCAGGCTCTTGGTGTTAGCGGAGAGGAACTCCATGGCGAAGTGGATGCCGTGGAGCTCGCGGCCGGGGATGGGCAGGTCGCGCGGCTTGGTGGCGCCGGTGGCGAGTAGCACGGCGTCGTACTCGTTCATGAGTTGCTGCGGGTCGATGTATTTTGCGTGCGGCGGCAGGCCCATCTGGGCGTCGATGTGGCCGTTGTTGCCCTTGGGTCCGCCGACGTGGGTGTTGGTGATGAACGTGACGCCTTCATCGGCGAGCAGCTTGACGCGGCGGTCGACGACGCCCTTGTCGAGCTTCATGTTGGGGATGCCGTACATGAGCAGCCCGCCGATGCGGTCGGCGCGTTCATAGACGGTGACGTAGTGCCCGGCCTTGTTGAGCTGCGCGGCGGCGGAAAGGCCCGCGGGGCCGGAGCCGATGATGGCGACCTTCTTGCCGGTGCGATGCTCGGGCGGCTGCGGCGTGATCCAGCCCTCGGCGAAGCCGCGGTCGACGATCGCGTTCTCGATGTTCTTGATGGTGACGGCCGGCTCGATGATCGCCAGCACGCAGGCGCCTTCGCACGGCGCGGGGCAGGTCCGGCCCGTGAACTCGGGGAAGTTGTTCGTCTTGTGCAGCCGGTCGAGCGCTTCTTTCCAGCGACCCTGGTACACGAGATCGTTCCACTCGGGGATCAGGTTGTCGATCGGGCAGCCGGCATTCGACTGGCAGAACGGCACGCCGCAGTCCATGCAGCGGGCCCCCTGCTTGCGGAGCTGGTCCTCATTGGGCGCGGTAAAGATCTCGTGGAAGTCGCTGATGCGAACAACCGCGTCGCGGTAGGGAACGGGGCGGCGGGGATACTCTTTGAAACCGGTGGGTTTACCCATTGTTTATCTCCGACAAGTGCGGCGAAGCCGCACTCTGACCCCCTCTCCCTTCCAGGGAGAGGGTTGGGGTGAGGGTCGAACTCACCTTCAACTGAAACGATCCGATTCAGCAATAGCTTTCCGGCTCAACTTCTCGACGCGCGACGCGGATGATCGCATCGGCGACGGCGTCATTGTGCGTCAACAGATCGTCATTCGTAATTCTCAATACGCGAAGGCCGTTCTCTTTCAAGAACTCCGTTCGCTTGTCGTCGTAATCTTTACGGCCAACATGCGTCTCTCCATCGAGTTCAACGACGAGCGAGGCATCCGCACAATAAAAGTCCACCACATACGGCCCGATCGGCACCTGCCTGCGAAACTTCAATCCATCGAGTCTGCGATCTCTCGGCATGCCCCAGAGGATTCGCTCTGGGATCGGCGCATCCTGTCGAAGCTCGCGGGCTCGTTCGGTACGACAGGGTGCAATACGGTGGGCTTTGTCCCGGGCCATGTTTGACCTCGCTGAATCGATGCGGCAAGGTAGCGGTGGGGTTCGACCCTCACCCCAGCCCTCTCCCTAAGAGGGAGAGGGAGCCGGATCGCAGCTTCGCCGCTTCCTCTCACCCATGCACCGGCGCCTCGACCTCTTCGTCATGCTTCAGGCGCTCCATCAGCACGCGCTTGTAGTCGGTCGGCATCACCTTGAGGAATTGGCTCGTGATACCGGGCCAGTGGTCGAGGACGTGCTGGGCGACGGTGGAGCCGGTGTAGGTCTGGTGGTCTTCGATGATCTGGAGGAGTTCGCCGACGTCCTCGTCGCTCTCGACTTTTTCGAGTTCGACGGTGCCGAGGTTGCAGCGGGTGAGGAAGTCGCCGGCCTTGTCCCAGACGTAGGCGACGCCGCCGGACATGCCGGCGGCGAAGTTGCGGCCGGTGGTGCCGAGGATGACGACGCGGCCGCCGGTCATGTACTCGCAGCCGTGATCGCCCACGCCCTCGACCACCGCGTAAGCGCCCGAGTTCCGCACCGCGAAGCGCTCGGCGGCCCGGCCGCGAAAGAACGCCTGCCCGCTGGTCGCGCCGTACAGGCAAACGTTGCCGACGATGATATTTTCCTCGGGAACGAAGGTCGATTCCTTCGGCGGGTAGATGGCGATGCGCCCGCCAGAGAGGCCCTTGCCGACGTAGTCGTTGGCGTCGCCTTCAAGTTCGAGCGTGATGCCGCGGGCCAGGAACGCGCCGAAGCTCTGGCCGGCCGAGCCGGTGAATTTGATGTGGATGGTGTCCTCGGGCAGACACTTCTCGCCCCAGCGCTTGGCGATGGTGTGCGAGAGGATCGTGCCGACCACGCGGTTGGTGTTGACAATCGGCAGGTCGAGGCGGACCTTCTCGCCGCGCTCGATGGCGGGCTTGCAGAGGCCAAGCAGCGTGGTGTTGTCGAGCGCGTGCTGGAGGCCGTGGTCCTGCTTCTTGGTGCAGTAGACGCCGACGCGCTTGTGCGGCTTCTTGGCGGCCATGAGCATCGGCGAGAGGTCGATGCCTTTGGCTTTCCAGTGCGAGATCGCGGCATCGGTTTCGAGGCAGTCGACGCGGCCGATCATGTCGTTGACGCTGCGGAAGCCCAGGTCCGCCATGATCTGCCGGCATTCCTCGGCGACCATGAAGAGGTAATTGATGACGTGCTCGGGCTTGCCGCTGAACTTCTGGCGCAAGACCGGGTCCTGCGTGGCGATGCCGACGGGGCAGGTGTTGAGGTGACACTTGCGCATCATGATGCAGCCGAGCGTGATCAGCGGGGCGGTGGCGAAGCCGATCTCCTCGGCGCCGAGGATGAAGGCGATGGCGACGTCGCGGCCGGTCTTAATCTGGCCATCGGTCTGCAGAACGACACGGCTGCGCAGGTCGTTCATCACCAGCGTCTGGTGCGACTCGGCGATGCCGAGTTCCCACGGCAGGCCGGCGTGCTTGATCGAGGTCAGCGGTGAAGCGCCGGTGCCGCCGGTGTCGCCGCTGATCACGATGTGATCGCTGTGCGCCTTGGCGACGCCGGCGGCGATGGTGCCGACGCCGACCTCACTGACGAGCTTGACGCTGATGCGGGCGGAGGGGTTGGCGTTTTTCAGGTCGTGGATGAGCTGGGCGAGGTCTTCGATGGAGTAGATGTCGTGGTGCGGTGGGGGCGAGATCAGGCCGACGCCCGGCGTCGAGTACCGGATGCGGGCGATCATATTGTCGACCTTCTTGCCGGGCAGTTCGCCGCCTTCGCCGGGCTTGGCGCCCTGGGCGATCTTGATCTGGAGTTCGTCGCTGTTGGCGAGGTACCAGATGGTGACGCCGAACCGGCCGCTGGCGATCTGCTTGATCGCCGAGCGTTTGCTGTCGCCGTTGGGCAGCGGCGTAAAGCGCTCGGGGTCTTCGCCGCCTTCGCCGGTGTTGCTCTTGCCGCCGATGCGGTTCATGGCGATGGCGAGCGTCTCGTGGGCCTCGGCGGAGATGGAGCCAAAGCTCATCGCGCCGGTGACGAAGCGCTTGACGATGTTGGCGGCGGGCTCGACCTCGTCGACGTTGATGGGGCCGTGGTTTCCGCCCTCCTTGAACTTGAGCAGGCCGCGCAGCGAGCACTTCACTTTCGCGTCCTCGTTGGCGTGCTTCGCAAACTTCCAATAAGCGTCGCGGTCGTTGCCGCGGGCGGCGGTCTGGATGTCGGCGATCGACTGCGGGTCCCACATGTGGCGTTCGCCATCGGCGCGCCAGTGGAACTCGCCGGGGTTGGGCAGCACGGGCAAACTCTCGCTGCGGCGGGCGGGGTAGCCGATGGAGTGCCGGCGGATCGATTCCTCGGCGAGGACATCGAGGTTCACGCCCTTGATCCGGCTGGCGGTGCCGGCGAAGCAGCGATCGATCACGTCTTCGTTCAGACCGACGGCCTCGAAAATCTGGGCACCCTTGTACGACTGGAGTGTGGAGATGCCCATCTTCGCCATGACCTTGAGCATCCCCTTGGCGCTGGCCTTCCGGTAGGCGTAAACGACATCATCATCGCTGTCGAACTCGCCGCCGAGCATGCCATCGGCCCGCGCCTGCCAGAGCGACTCGAAGGCGAGGTACGGGTTGATGCCGTCGGCGCCGTAGCCGGTGAGCAGGCAGTGATGATGGACTTCGCGGGCCTCGCCGGTCTCGACGACGATGCCCAGGCGCGTGCGCTTCATGTTGCGGATCAGGTGGTGGTGCAGCGCGCCGCAGGCGAGCAGGGCGCTGATGGGGACGTTGGTCTCGCTGATGGCGCGGTCGCTCAGGATGACGATCGAGTAGCCCTCGTCGATGGCACGCTCGGCCTCTTCGCAGATGCGGGCCAGCGCCTTACTCATGCCCGCGGCGCCTTCGGCCTTGGGCCAGGTGGTGTCGATGGTCTTGCTCTTCCAGCCGCGGTGGTTCATGTGCTTCAGTGCGGCGAGCTCTTCGTTGGTGAGGATTGGGTGCGGGATGAGCAGGCGGTGGGCGTGCTCCGGCGTCGTCTCCAGCAGGTTGCGCTCGGGCCCGATGTAGCACTCGAGCGACATGATCACTTCCTCGCGGATCGAGTCGATCGGCGGGTTGGTGACCTGAGCGAAGAGCTGCTTGAAGTAGTCGTAGAGCATGCGCGGCTGGTCGCTGAGGCAGGCCAGCGCGGAGTCGTTACCCATCGAGCCGACCGGGTCACGGGTCTCGAAGACCATCGGCACGAGCATGAAGTGCATCGTCTCGACGGTGTAGCCGAAGGCCTGCATGCGCGGCAGCACGGTGGCGGGCTCGAAGCCGTGCGACTCCGTCGCGCTGCCGAGGTCTTCAAGCGTGATGCGCTGGTCCTTGAGCCACTGGCCGTAGGGGCGGCGCTTGGAGACGAGGGATTTCAGTTCATCGTCGGGCACCAGCCGGCCCTGCTTGAAGTCGATGAGGAAGCACCGGCCCGGTTGCAGCCGGCCTTTTTCCTTCACGTTCTTCGGATCGACCGGCAGCACGCCGACCTCCGACGCCATGATCACGCGGTCGTCCTTGGTCAGGTAATAGCGCGAGGGCCGCAGGCCGTTGCGGTCGAGCACCGCGCCGATGTACTGGCCATCGGTGAACACGATCGACGCCGGGCCGTCCCACGGCTCCATCAAGGCCGAGTGGTACTCGTAGAACGCACGCTTGTCGTCAGGCATCGAGTCGTGGTTCTGCCACGCCTCGGGGATCATCATCAGCACGCCTTCCTGGAGCGTCCGACCGGACATGAGCAGGAACTCGAGCACGTTGTCGAAGTTGCCCGAGTCGCTGGTGTCGTCCTCGCAGACGGGGAAGAGCTTGGTGAGGTCGCCGCCGAAGAGGTCGGTGTTGACGACGCCTTCGCGGGCATGCATCCAATTGACGTTGCCGCGCAGCGTGTTGATCTCGCCGTTGTGGCTCATGAAGCGCATGGGCTGGGCACGGTCCCACGACGGGAACGTGTTGGTCGAGAAGCGCGAGTGAACCATCGCGAGGTGCGTCGTGAAATCGGGGTCGCTGAGGTCGGGGAAATACGGCATCACCTGCGCGGGGGTGAGCATGCCCTTGTAGATGATGACCTTTGAGGAGAGCGACACGACGTAGAACACCTTCGCCTGCTTCATGGAGGTGTCGGATCGCAGCGTGTGGCTGGCACGCTTGCGGATGATGTAAAGCTGGCGCTCGAAGGTGTCGCCGGCGAAGCCGTCGCCGGCGGCGATGATGAGCATCTCCATCACCGGCTCGCTCTTCTTCGCGGCTGGTCCGATGTCCGCTTTGTCGCCGTCGACAGGGACCTTGCGCCAGCCGACGAACTTCTGCTTCTGCTCGGCGATGACCTTCTCGACGGTCTTTTTGCACTTCTCGCGCTCGGCCTCGATCTTCGGAAGGAACACGATGCCGGCGGCGAACTTGCCGGGCGAGGGCAGTTCCTGCTTCAGCTCGGCGCGGGCGACCTTGACGAGGAACTCGTGCGGCAGCGCGGTGAGGATGCCCGCGCCGTCGCCGGTGTTCGCTTCACAGCCGCAGGCGCCGCGGTGGTCCATGGCGAGCAGCACCTGCATGGCGTCGAGGACGATCTGGTGCGAGCGCTGGCCCTTGACGTGGGCGACGAACCCGACGCCGCAGTTCTCCTTCTCGAAGGCGGGATCGTAAAGGCCGACCTTGCCCGGGCGGAGCATGGGGTCGGCGAAGGGATCGTGGTTGAGGTTCGTCATGGGGAGACTCCAACGGGAGGCGGAGAAAGGCAGAATGTCCAATGTTCAATGACCAATGCAAAATGCAAAATGAAGAGCAGGCAGATGCCTTCGCACTTTTCATTTTTCATTTTGCATTGGTCATTGGACATTCTGCCTTTGATGATTTTGAGTTAGATCTTGACGCCGGCAACCGCGTCCTTCACATCCGCCGCTTCCGCCTCCGCTTCGGGTCCCGCATGTTCCAGCAGGTAATCCACGAAGGCTTGGGCGGCCGGCGACAGGGTGCCGGCCCCGCGCGAGCGTTTGGGGAGGATGATCCCCATCGGCCGGTTCAGCGCGGGTTTCAGTTCCACGGCTTTGAGCGAGCCGGCCGCGATCTCGCGCTTGATCGTGCGCTTCGGGAGGATCGCGATCTGCTCGGTGACTTCGACGGCGCTCTTGATCGTGTCGATGTTGTCAAACACGCTGGCGACGACCGGTTCGGCCCCGTGGTCGCGCAGGTAACGCCGGATCGCCCGGCCGGCGGGCAGCTCCGGTTCGAATGTCGCCATCTCCCAGCCATTCAGTTGCGACGCGTTCACCGACGCCCGGCCCGCCAGCGGGTGCCCCGGGGCACAGGCCACGCACATCCGCTCATCTCGCAGCGGAATCACCTCCACGTCGCGCCAGCGCTGCGGATATGACAATATCCCCAGATCGCACCGCTGGTGTTGAACCGCATCATACACTTCCTCCGGCCGCTTGTAATCGATTTTTACGGTCACCCGCGGCCGGCTTTCCTCAAACGATTCCTTCAGGTGGTTGAGCAGGTCGATGCCCGCCGAGTAAATCGCGTCGACCACCACATCGCCTTTGATGTCCGAGTCGAGTTGCGACAGCCGCTGCGTCAGGCGGTCGTAGCGTTGCAGCAGTTCCTTCGTCTCGGCGTAGAAAATTTCACCGGCGGGCGTGAGGCTCAGCGGCCGGACCGAGCGGTCGATCAGCGTGACGCCCAGTTCCTTCTCGAGATGCCCGATCCGCTGGCTGGCGGCGGACTGGGTGATGTCGTGCTTCACCGCGGCAGCGGAGAAGCTGCGCTGGCCGGCGACATCGCAGAATAGACGGAGGGTGAACATCGTTCGCGGGAATGATACGATAAATTGATCTTATGTCAACCCGCATGACAATAAGATGATCTAATATAGTTAGCGGGGTGCATTCGTTTAGCCGCGGAGCAGAGGCTTTGCGCCGCTCTGCGCGGAGACAACCATGCGCGTGCCGCGGGGTTCGCGCGGAGCGGCGCAAAGCCTCTGCTCCGCGGCTAAACGCTAAGGACGTGTTTGCCATCGCGTCGCCGCTCGACTTTCTATTGAGAATGCGTTATCATTGAGCCACGCACCCCTTCGGGGCTCCTTCCATGCAACGCCCGCTGTGGATTTCGCTGCTCATCGTTTTCCTCGCCGGTTGCGGCGGTGGTGATTCTGACCACGGTCACAGCCATAAAGACCACGATCACCACGACCACAAGGATCACGGGCACAAGGACCACGGACACGACCCTGACCACGACCACACCGGCCCCAACGCCCACTTCTGGCTCGACCCCGTGCTCGCCAAGCAGTTCATCGACATGGCCTGGCCGGCGGTCGGCGAGGCGATCGCCACCGCGAAGCAGGCCGGCCGCAAGGCGGTCATCGTCGCCAGCATTTTCCCGGTCGCGAGTTTGGTGAGCGAACTGGCTGGTGAGGACGCGGTCGTCACCACGATGCTCCCGCAGGGCGGGTCGCCGCACGGTTTCGAGATAACGCCCGATGTACTGCGCGCTGTCAGCGGCGCGGACCTCGTTGTGATCGTCGGCCTGAGCCTCGACCCGTGGGCGGAGAAGGCAATCAAGAGCGCGAAGAACGCCCCGAAGGGCATCCGCTTCGCCGAGCTCGTCGAGCAGTATCAAGATGGCAAGGAGCAGCCGGTGCCCGCGGACCATCCGCTCGCCGGCCGCGTCAAGACGATGGGCGACAAACTGGTCGCGCTGCACGAGAAGCACAAGGCCGAGCTTGGCAAACTGGTGACGAAGGAACTCGTCACGTTTCACAACGCGTTCGACCTGCTGGCCGAGCGCTACGGCCTGAAGGTGGTGGCGCACCTCACCGAGATGGACCTGCCCAGCGGCGCGGAGGTGACGCCCACCAGCTTGATCGAGGCCCGCGACGCGGTGAAGAAGTTCAAGCTGAAAACGCTGTACGCCGAGCCGGCTTACCCGGACGCAGCGCTGCACGCCATCGCCGAGGCAACGGGTGTGAAGGTGCTGCGGCTCGATGACCTGGGCGGGCCGGACCGCGAAGGGTATCGCGGCTATTTCGAGATGATGGAGTCGAACCTGAAGGTGCTGGTGGAGGGGCAGTCGCGGTGATGGCGCAGCACGCTTAGCGGTCGGCCCGGAGGCTCGGCGCAGGGCCACCAGTGGGGGCGCGACAGCCGGGTGGGCCTCCGCCAAGCCTACGGCCCGACCGCTAAGCGGACCGGTGGTAATACAGCATGTCCACGCACGACCACCATCACGACCACGATCCCGGGGGCCATCATGCCTGCGGGCATGCCCCCGATCATCATCACTCGCATGACGCCGCCCCCGGAAGCGGGGACCTCGCGCGCCACGATGCCCACGACATCATCTGCCTGCAAAACGTGGGGTATCGCTTCCCGTCGAGCGGTGGACCCAAGGGTGGCGGCGGAACCTCCGGCGTCGCCCTGCGCGGCGTCACGCTGCACGTCAACCTCGGCGAGAACCTGGGCATCATCGGCCCCAACGGCGCGGGCAAGACCACGCTGCTGAAGATCATGCTCGGCCTGCTCGAGGGGTACACCGGCAGCGTGACCATCATGGGCCTGTCGCCGCGCGCGGCGTGCGCGAAGGGGAATGTGATTGGCTACGTGCCGCAGCGGGCGGAGGTTGAGTGGAAGTTCCCGGTGACGGCCGAGCAGGTGGTGCTCATGGGTCTGGCGGGCAGCACGAGTTGGCTGCCGTGGCATTCAAGGGCGGAGAAAGCCCGGGCCCGCGAGATGCTCGAGCGCGTCGGCATGCTCGAGCTGAAGGATCGGCCGATCGGCCAGCTCTCCGGCGGGCAGCAGCAGCGAGTTTTCATCGCCCGCGCCCTGGTCGCCCAGCCGCCGATCCTTATCCTCGACGAGCCGCTCGTCGGCATCGACGAAACCGGGCAGCAGCAGTTCGCCCGCTTCATCCACGAGCTGCACGAATCGCTGGGCCTGACCGTCATCATCGTCAGCCACGACCTCCAGGCCATCGCCGCCGGCTGCAACCGCGTCGCGTGTCTGAAGCAGACGATCCACTACCACGACGCCCCGGCGGGTTTGACGCGCGAGGTGCTTAATGAAGTGTTTGCGCATGAGATTGCGACGGTGATGAAGAGATAAGGGAGGGTTTAGGGTTTAGGGTGTGGGGTGTAGGGTGTAGGGCTCAATACAAAAAATCCATCCCGCGCCGAGCCAAGCCCGATCCGACAGTTTCTGCACCGAGGTTCATGCGTGCGTCGGACCGCTTGTTTCCGACCCTACACCCTACACCCTAAACCCCAAACCCTTCCTCATGCAATCCCTCGACTTCCTCCTCACGTTCCCCTCCGCCCAGCGCGCCCTGCTCGCCGGCGTCGCGGTGGCGCTGGTCTGCTCGCTGCTCTCTGTCTTCGTCGTGCTCAAGCGGATGGCGTTCATCGGACAGGGCGTGAGTCACGCGGGGTACGGCGCCGCCGGCACCGCGTTCTTTCTCGGCCTGCTCGACACCGATTGGCGCTACGACCTCGTGGTGTTCGCGTTCTGCATCGCCACCGCGCTGATCATCGGCGTGGCGACGCGCCGGAGGAAGGTCGAGGCGGATACCGCCATCGGCGTGCTGCTGGTGGCGGGCATGGCGTGGGGGCTGTTCGCGACCAACCTGAGTTCGGCGCTGCAGCGGCCCGGCGGCCCGTGGTACTGGCCGTGGTACGCGCAGAACCTGGCCATGACCGGCCGGCAGCCCAACGCAGAGGTCGTCCTCTTCGGCGCGATCCTCAACATCTCGCCGCAGCAAACCTGGCTGGCGGTGCTCGTCAGCCTGGCGGTCATCGCCACGATCATTGTGTTCTTCAAACGGTTGCTGTTCTTCGCTTTCGATGAGCCGACGAGCCAGGTCTACGGCGTGCGCACCGGGTTCGTGCATCACCTGCTGCTGACGCTGCTGGCGATCGTCGTGGTGCTGACGATGAAGGTCGCGGGCGTGCTGCTGGTGTCGGCGATGACGGTCATCCCCGGGGCCACGGCGCTGCTGCTCTCGCGCCGCCTTGGACTGGTGGTGGCGCTGTCGTGCGCGATCGGTGTGCTGGGCGTGGTGGGGGGGTTGATGGTCAGTCTCGAACTGGGGTTCACCGGGCCGTCGCCGTGCATCGTGGGTGTGCTGGCGGCGATGTTCGCAGGCGCGGCGGTGGCGGCGCGGGTGAGGGGAGGGTGAAGGGCAAGGAGGCAGGCGGCAGATGGCCGGAGGCAGTTCCGTTCTGCCATCTGCCTCCTGCCTCCTTTCCTCCTCCTGAACTTTCCACAATCCTTTTTCCGACCTCACCCTTGCAGTCCGCCCTGCCGATAGCTAATGTATCCGTACACGGGGCGTCTCTTTCGGCGCACGATTCTGTTCTGGCGGGAAGAGACCCACGTTCTAAAGCCCCATCATGCAGGCCTCAGGCGCACGGTGCTTGCCACGGTTTCCGCTCCGCGGCGACCCAAGGCGACCCGCTACTGATCGGAACCTTCCCACGCATCGGCCGTCAGGCGATGGGTACGGCTTCGGTCCATGCGAACCCTGTTTGCCGCGTTCGTGATGGCGGCCGATTTTTATGTTTTGACCGCCAGGGGGCTCGCTTCGTCGTGAGTCTGGCCACGCGCACCACCGATCGCTAAATGCTTTCGGCACCGCCCTCTGCAACACGGTAGCCGGCCTCGCCGGTCGCCCGCCTCGAACCTTTTTTTGAACCGTTTGGTCCTCCATTCCGCTCACCTTTGCTCCGTCCCGGCCGCTGCCGTGCCGCGCTGTTTCCAGCGCCTTGGCAGCTCCCCGGTGATGCAAGCCCACTGTGCCTCTGCCCCCGGCCCCTGTGCCCCCGGAG
>Ga0163150_10005020_pt1 | contig 17304 bp, 16 predicted proteins | sample OliLakLV19P2IB_FD_148628 | JGI IMG/M metagenome (GOLD analysis project Ga0163150, IMG submission 148628) | Freshwater microbial mat bacterial communities from Lake Vanda, McMurdo Dry Valleys, Antarctica - Oligotrophic Lake LV.19.P2.IB | ecosystem: Environmental > Aquatic > Freshwater > Lake >...
CTTTGGACATCGGAGCCATCCCTTGTAAATCCATCCGCCAAACTCATTGCACCATCCAAACCATAGCAATTTTTTGGGTAAGCATTTCCGATCAGAAAGCGAACCTTGGTTTTTGCAATCACTCAGTCCAGTGTTTTCCTTGTATTTCACGGCTAAAATCGATTGCGGATCGCGAAAACCACCCACAGTTTCTGCGGAAGAGCCTTTTATTTGCGTTCTTGCGACTTGCCTATCGACACAAACCGTCCATGGCCGAGGATCGATGACTTTCTGTTAACGGGTGATTGCCGGCCAACGAGTATTCTCAAACAGATTGGCGATACATCTCCGGAAACGATCCAGTTCTTTCGCACTGAATTTGCATGGCGGAACTACGAACGAAAAACCCCTGCCATGGTGATGGCAGGGGTTTCGTGCTTTTGGAAATGCCTGCGATGATCGATTAGGGCGTTACGGGTACGTTGTAAACCGCACCTACTTCGACAACTTGGTCGCCGGGAAGGTTTGTTTTCACAAAGATTTTGCCTTTTACTTCGCCGCTTCCATTTTTAGGTGAAAGCGTTAAAGGCAGTGTATGCAACGGCTTGGCTTCGGTCGTCGGATCGTAACGAACGTCGAATTCCGAGCTTTTGATGTCGACGATGAGAAACGGTTGAAACCCTCGGACGATCACGACTTGACGTACCGAATCGCCAGGTTGAATGTCCCCCAACGCCATCATTTGCGGTGTAACCGCGACATCTGCTTGGATATTGGCATTCACTTTGATCGGGATTCGCGTCAAATTACGGTCATTCGTTTGGACGATGACTTCGGACTGGAATAGTCCGCTTGGTGCGGCACTATTGGTTGTGACTGTCAGACGATATTTAATGCGTCCACCGCTACGGCTGATTTCATCCGACTTTACAGAAATAAAGCTGTCCTGACTTATGACATCAGCAATTTTCCAATCGGACCGACCGGCGTAATCAACATCGACGCTGGCGGTTGATTCGGTTCCTTCACGGATCGTTCCGAAAGCGACTTCGCCTGGATTGAAGACAACGTCGCTTCGTATGTAGCCCTTTACATGAAGCTGGATTTCAGAAAAGTGCGGGCGGTCAAAACTGACTGTCACAGTCGCCGAACGAGCACCGGTATGGGTACCGGTATTAAATCGAGCGAGAATACTGCCGCGTCCTCCCGGTTCGACCGTTTCGGTTTCGATAATCGGAGTCGTACAACCGCAACTTGTTCGAACACTTCGAACATGAATGGCCTGCGGGTACGGATTTTCGAACTCGAATCGGAACTCGGTTTTAGCAGCTCTCGCTACCGTTCCGAAGTCATGACTGGTAGTCCGAAACATGCTGGACACTTGGGCAGCCGATAACTGCCCCGCGACAGCAATGACCATTGCCGCCGTTAAATACGAACGCATAAAGTGTAGTCTCCACGGAAAGTGTAATGCTCGAACCGATACTTTGATCTTCTTGACGTCCTGCATTCTATCTGTGTAAACACCGATATTGCCTACGTAAACTTTGGGAGCGGGGCAAAAGCGGTGGGGCGTTGTCAATCAGTCACTTGGAGCGAATCGGATACGAGCAGCTAATAAACGCTGTGCAAGTTCTTATATCTTACGAATCCATACCATATCCGAAAAATCAACTTTAAAAAATGTGGGATTGCGTATGCCCCCTCGTCGGCAGCGTCATAGAACATCTTCGTTCGCAAAGCGGAAGAGTTTACGCGATGGGAACTGTTTGCGTAATTGGAATAAGCTGGCTCGCGCCGCACCGCTACAAAATCGCGAAAGTAATCGGCACTGAGCGAGCGTCGGGCGGCTCACAATGCTTGGTAAATCAACTGATTAAACAAAAAAAACGGCTGAGACCATGGAGGGCTCAGCCGTTCGTTTTTTTAAGCTTTTCGTGTCGTGCTAGCTTTTCGAGTCTTTCGTTTTATCTGGCTAGGCCAGGCGGACTGAACAAATGTCCGCCTGACTTATCATTTCAATTTGGATTCGATCGGCAACACGGCGTCCGAACTAGCATCCGCAGCTTGGAGCTGCTGCACAACCGCAACCGCAGCCATTTCCGCTAAGGACGTTTCGGATTGCTCGGCGGAGACGACCGTTGAATAGGCCGTTTCGCGACGATGGGCAGCAAGCAGCAGCGCCGCAAGCATCACCAGCTCCGCAACCGCAAGCATCACCAGCTCCACAACCACAACCTGAGACCGTTACTGGAACTTCTTCGCAGATCGTTCGTGCAACGCACTTGGTGTAGGTGTAAGGAACTTGAACCTGTACGCACTTAGCAACTTTGACTGTGCAGGTGTAAGGAACGCACTTCTTGACGCAGTAAGGAACTTGCTTGGTCATGCATTCTTGAACCATCTTGCATGTTCGGTAGCAATATTCTTTGCTTCGTTGCTCGCAAACCATGTTGCAAACAGTGTAGCAAACGTCTTTCGTGCGTTGCTCGCAAACCATACGGCAGGTGGTGTAGTTGCAAACGCGGGTCTTGCATTCTGGAACCATTTTGCAAGTCGTGTAGGTGCAAACCTTGCTCTTTTGTTCGCAAACAGTCGAGCAAACGGTGTAGCAAACTTCCTTGCTTCGGCATTCCTGAACCATTCGGCAAGTCGTGTAGTTAACAGTCTTGCTTCGGCATTCTGGAACCAATTTGCATACGTTGCAAGTAACCGTCTTGCTGCGGCACTCAGGAACGCACTTGGTAACCGTATAAGGCACAACCTTCGTTAGGCACTGTGTTTCGTGCCGTACGCAGTTGATTTCCTTGGTTTCGCAAGTTGGAACCCAAACTTTTTTGCAAATCGTCTTCGGTGGGCACTGAACGCATTCTACGTGGCAGGCACCTGGGCAATAGACGTTTCGGCAAGTCGAAGGATCGAACGACCACGAGCCTGGCTCGCGAACGGTTCGTCGAACAACTGGACCGGCAACTTCTTCGCTCGTCGTCTGCCAGCTACCACCGCTAACTTGAATCGTCTTGGTGTAGTTAACAGGATTGGTAACTGTGTAGTTAACCGTTCGCTCACGAGTTTCGGTAACTGGTACCATAACCGTGTAGTTGATCACGTTTTCACGTGTTTCCATTACTCGGTTCATCACAGTGTAGTTGATAACTTTGCTGTGTGTTTCGTGCACTGGAACGTTAACGGTGTAGTTGACCGTCTTGGTCCGAGTCTCAGTTACAGGTCGGCGAACGGTGTAGTTGATAACCTTTTCATGGGTTTCATACACTGGTCGCATAACCGTGTAATTGATCGTCTTCTGGTGCGTTTCGTACACTGGTCGCTGAACTGTGTAGTTGACTTGCTTGGTGCGAGTCTCATAAACAGGACGTTGAACGGTGTAATTTTTGACCGCAGTGTGCGTTTCGTACACTGGCTTGTTAACCGTGTAGGACACATCGCGATACTGGGTTTCGGTTTCGATACGATTCTTGGTAATTACCTGATCTTCGTAAACGATTTGATTGACGGTCTTGGTGCCTGTAACCGTTTGCGGTTCATAGACAACGCGTTGGACCGACTTCATTACGGTGTGAGTCGTTGGGCCACAGGCGTCAACAACGTTGCAACCGCAATTTTCATAGCTGATCGCGCCACTATAAGCGGCTTGAGCAGTGTTGCCCGAAACGGCGGAGAGGAGTCCCGCCAGGACAGGCAATGCCAAAAACTTCCTCATTACAAAATCTCCTTAAGTGTTTCTATCAAAGCTGGACGCAGCAACTGGAGTAGCGACTTGTTTTCGCCACCGAATGCCAGGCATACGCACCAAAACGTGAAATCCAAACCCGTGTTGCCATAAAGCCAACAAACGTGCTCTGGCTGGTCCCGTCCTTGCCCGCTCTCACTCCGTGAGAACGTGCTTGACGAGACCGGAGCAACCGGCCAGTCAAAACAGGTACGTTAGGGTGCTATTTCCCAACACATCAGATACATCGACTGGTTAATAAAGATGCCTCAAGGAAATTAGGGCGTTCAGGCAAAATGGGTCGATAGGGGGATATATCTATAGCGTTTCAGACAACTTGTGCGTGCTATGAGGATTATGCAGTCATTCGGTCGGAATCCCGCTTGGAAATCGGAGTTCGCCGATGGTGACGCGACGCTCCGACGTCGCAAACCCCGCTGGAGGAGCGTCAAGCGCGCTCTGCGTATTCGCCCAATTGAAAAGCCCGAAATAACCAGCGGAAGCGCCCCGAAAATTACCCCGCTAGGACTCGAACCTAGACAAAGGGAATCAAAATCCCTTGTGCTGCCATTACACCACGGGGTAGCAGACTTCGTGGATATTACCGGGAAGATGGGTAAATGACAACACCGTTTCCGGGTTTCTCTTTTGCGCTTACAATCTGTCCTCGCTTCTACTGTCGTATCGCCTTTTTCAATACCCAAAAGTCAGAACATGCCAGAAATCCAAGCTTTTCGCGGACTCCGATATAATCTTGCACGCGTAGGTTCCCTCACCAATTGCATCGCTCCGCCCTATGACGTTGTCGATGGCCAATTGCAGGATCATCTCTATTCGCTTTCGCCATACAATTTTCTACGGCTTGAGTTGAATAAGCCTGAACCGACCGATGAAGATGCGAATGCTATCTATGGTCGGGCCGCCAAAATCTTTCGTAGCTGGCGTTCCGAAGGGATCCTTCAATCCGAACCCGACGCGGCGATTTATGTTTACCATCAACAATTCGAATACGCTGGCCAAGTCTTAAACCGTCGCGGCTTTATGGCTCGCGTGAGATTGAAGCGATTTGGCGAAGGAAACATCTATCCTCACGAACAAACGCATGCCAAAGCCAAAGACGATCGACTGAAACTGACGCGGGCCACGCAAGCGAACTTGAGTCAGATTTTTGGACTTTATCCGGACCCAGACAACGAAATTCAGGATTTGCTCGAAGAAAAAATCCGCAATGTTCAAGGCTTAGAAGCGACGGATCACCTTGGCGTTATCCATCGAATGTGGCCGATTTCCGATATTCAGACGATTGGTCAAGTTTCTTCTCTGATTTCAGCTCGCGATATGTTTGTCGCCGACGGCCATCATCGCTATGAGACAGCTTGTAACTATCGAGACGAGCTAGCCGCGTCTGCTCCTCTCTCGTCCGAGCATCCAGCCAATTTTGTGCTGACAATGCTGGTCGGAATGAACGATCCAGGACTGGTTGTCTTGCCAACACATCGATTGTTAAGCGGAGTTCCAGCAATGACGACCGCCGAACTCCATCAGCGACTAACGCCTTATTTTGACTGCGACATGGTAGCAACGGGACCCGAATCAGCCGGATCGGTCTGGGCCGAAATGGATCGCTTGAACGAGCAGCAGATCATGGCGGTCTATTCGAAAGCGTCCAACGAATGGACTCGATTGACGTGCAAACCTGAAGCGGTATCTCGCATGAAAGCCATTGCGGCGGACCAAAGCGAAGATTGGCAAGGACTCGGTGTCGCCATCCTCCATAGCTTAGTCTTAGACGATGCACTCGGATTGAAGGGGCATCCGAAGCCAACCTACGTGCATTTGGTTCAGGAAATGATCGATGGCTTGAACGGTAAGCTTGAAGGCAATCTCGATTACCCGCTCGCGGCAATGGTCATGCCCGCGACTATCGACCATATACGAGCCGTGTCGCTTCACCAGGAACGCATGCCCGCAAAGAGCACCTATTTTTATCCAAAGCTAGTTTCGGGACTAGTGGTTCATCCGTTAGCGTAGTTTCTCGTGGAACCGCTGCGAACTGTTTATGATCGAGAAACCTACTACCCGATGGCAAACCCGGTTGCGAGACGCGATTCGCGATCCGAATGAGCTTTTGAGATTGCTTGAGCTAAGCGCGGTCGCAGAGTCCGAATCGAGTAACGATTCCAATTTTGGTTTTCCTCTACTTGTGACCAGAGAGTATGCCCAGCGAATGCGAAAGGGTGACTGGAACGACCCGCTGTTCAAGCAGGTCTGGATCGATCGACAAGAAGGATTCTCGCCTCCTAACTTCGTTTCCGATCCCGTTGGCGATTTGAAAGTCCAACGGGCGCCGGGCTTGCTTCAGAAGTATGCAGGACGAGTCTTGCTGATCACTACCGGCGCCTGCGCGATCCATTGCCGGTATTGCTTCCGAAGACACTATCCGTACTCATCAGCTCCTCGGTCGCTAAGCGATTGGCAACCTGCATTACAGCAAATCGAACAAGACACATCGATTCGAGAAGTCATCCTTTCGGGCGGTGATCCACTGACGATCGTCGATTCGACACTCGCAAAACTCGTCGCAGAAATCGAATCGATCGAGCATATCGAGCGAATTCGCCTCCATACCAGGCTGCCTATCGTATTGCCGCAACGAGTCGACGATTCTTTGCTCGATTGGTTGAGCGTTACTAAGCTTTCAAAATGGATCGTGATTCATGCCAATCACGCCCAGGAAATCGATGCGGACGTTGCTGAAGCAATTGCAAGTTTGCGCGCGACTGGGGCCGTACTTCTTAACCAAGCGGTATTGCTACGAGGCATCAACGACACCATCGACGTGCAAGAACAGCTTTGCAAGCGACTCCTTGAGAATTCTGTGATCCCGTACTATTTGAATCAATTGGATCAGGTCGTCGGTGCCGCGCACTTCGAGGCAGAACGATCGATCGGCAAAACGATTGTTCAAGAACTTGCCAAGCGTTTGCCTGGCTACGGAGTCCCACGTTTTGTGCAGGAAATACCGGGTCAACCGAACAAAACGCGAATCGACTAAGCCGTTTACCACTGGCAATATTCGTCGAGTGACTCGCGGACAAACGCAAAGTCAGTCTTATAACCGGTCCAGAAATTAAAATTGACGATCGCTTTTGCGCCGGCAACATCTAGAGGCCGCAGTATTTTTGCGTTGGGAATGCCTATCGAGTCGAGTCCATGTTCCCATCGTGGATTCGGTTCTACAAAGACAATCGTGGGCGTTTCCGACCACTTAAACTTGGCCAAGATCTTGGCCGAAGGACATTCGGCAGCCGAATCGACGACAAGCGTATCGATGATTCCATCGCTTTTGGCGGCGTCGTCGAAAGTCAACGGCTTTACTGTTGCATTGCTATCTATGTTTGGTGACTGAATCAGTGTCGGAGTCGCTTGCAATTCATCACTTGGCAACTCTGCCTTCGGTTCCGCGATCGCATCTGCGGACTCTACAAGCTCACGCATTTGTCCGCTCCGCTCGCTGGTAAGTGACAATCGTACGAGTTGAGCTAGCCAGGGAAGACCGGTGACGACGAATAGCCCTTGTTCTCCACGGCGCTCGTTTTGGATCGCCCCTGAATCGGAATGAAAGTCAACGAGCTCTACGATCGCCGTTCCGAGAGAGTCATCGCCGAGCCACAGATCGCCGTCGCGTCGAGCAATCCGCACATGTCCGCTACGCAGTGCGGCTTCGGTTACCGAATCGACAAGTTTTGCGCCCGCCGTCTGATGAGGTGGTAGAAATGCAACGCCCGAGAATCGAAGCGCCCGAATACCTTGGAACGCTTCTTTGATCCGACATTCTGGCACCTCAGCCGTGACGAACATCCAGTCGAGTGATTGCGCAGCGGCCGCGCGCTGCATCAAAAACTGTGTGGGGTTGCCAGCGACCGGGTCACCTAAACAACAAACCACCGATTGAACATTGCTTGACATGTAGCATCCATTCGCAGCGACATCAAAAAACGAATTTCAAATTTCCGATTCGACGCAGCGTTTCGGTCATCAAGGCGTCTTCGGCAGCTTCATCGTCAGCTAAATACGTTACGGAGAACCTCAGGAATGATCCTGCGTCATCCCAAGGTACTGTAACCATCGAATGTTCGGTAATGAAGTACTGTGAAGCAGACTCGGCATTTTCAAAGCTAGGACCGCCTTGTATGCCTTTAGGCGCGTTGACATAAAGAAAATAACTCCCGCCAGGCATCGTGCAAGTGAACCCGCATTGTCGAAGCGTCGCGACGATCTTTTCGAGTCTTCGACGATACTTTCGATGGATGCGTTCCGGAATGGAATCATCATCCAGAGCCGTCGAGGCCGCCTTTTGGATTGCCGAGAATTGACCGCTATCGCAGTTGTCTTTCACATCCGAGAACGCCTGGACGATTTTGGCATTCCCGCAAACCCAGCCGATTCGCCACCCGATCATATCAAAGCCTTTGCTGAGGCTATGGACTTCAACGCCGACGTCCATCGCCCCAGGTAGCTCCAAGAAACTCAACGGTTTGTCGCGGAAGGTCAACATAATATGGGCGGCATCCTGGACGACCACAAACTGATGCTGTTTAGCTAGCTCAATCACTTGGCTATAAAATTCGTGGGTGGCGACTTGGCCGGTGGGGCTATTGGGATAGTTCAGCACCAAAAGCTTTGTTTGCCGCCAGACGTCGTCCGAGATTTTGCTAAAGTCGGGTAAAAAATTATTTTCGGCCAACAACGGAAGTCTGCATACGGTCCCTCCATAGTAGCGAGTGTGCGTTCCGGCGACCGGGTATCCCGGCACCGTCATCATCGTTACATCGCCTGGGTTAATAAAACAAGCTGGAAGCATTGAAAGGGCTGTCTTGCTTCCGATGCAATGATTGATTTGCGTTACAGGATCGAGTTTCACACCAAACTTGCGATCCATGAAGCGTGAGACTGCGTTCTTGAATTCGGCGATTCCGTTGTCCGCGTAGCCACGATTCTCCGGCTTATCAATCTCCTTCGCCATTTGCTTTCGAACATTCACGTCTGCCATGGAATCGTTTTCGCCGATTCCGAAATCGAGTAACCCGCGATCCGGATAGTCGGCTATGGCTTTTCGCTTGGCGCGTTTGATTTTTTCAAACTTGTAAATCTCATTGCCCTTGCCGTAGTTGACTCCGCCAATTCGATCGGCAAACAGTTCTTGAAAATAGGGATCAGCCGAAGTAGCGACAGACATCGAAAGATAGCTCCTGGGGTTCACCGGACGTAGGGAAATTCGTTAAGCTCTAGGTTTTACCGCTCAAGATACCCAGTCGACAACCCGCAATCGAAAGTTATCCCCATGAACAATGACGAAGCGCCTCCGAATGTTGACCCATTGCGCCCCTTGGCCGGTAAAAAAGCGCTGGTTTCCGGGGCTGGACGCGGTATAGGAGCCGCGATCGCCATCGCACTTGCCAAAGCCGGAGCGGAAGTCGCTGTCAATGACTTGAACCACCCCGCCGAAACGGTGGAAGCCTGTATGAAACATGGCGTTCGATCGATTCCAGCCGTCGCTGATGTCGGTGACTACGCTGCAATTCAAAAGACCGTGAACTCGGTTTGTGAGGAGCTTGGTGGACTCGACATTATGGTCAGCAACGCGGCGTTCAGCGATCGTCAGCTATTTTATCAAGCTGATATGGCTGGCTTTGAAAAAACGATCCAGGTTTGCATGTGGGGACCGTTCTATTTGGCGCGCGAAGCGGCGCGACGCATGATCGCTCAGGGAACCGGTGGCAACATGGTTTTTATCGGATCTCCACACGCCTACACCGCCTATCCAGGTGCGATGGCCTACAACATGGCCAAAGCAGCCTTGGACCAGATGGCACGAACCGCCGCCGTCGAGCTTGCTGAACACCGTATCCGCGTCAACATCGTGCATCCAGGATGGACCGATACGCCGGGAGAAAGGAAATTCTTCTTCGAGGAGGAATTGTTGCGACGTGGTGCGGCTCTTCCGCTCGGGAGGCTAGCAGCACCAGAGGACATTGCAAACGGCGTCTCATTTCTGTGCAATCCCAACAGCAGCTATATTACCGGTGCAACCCTTTCTATCGATGGCGGAATTGTTTTGCCCTACCAAGAGATGTTCCGCGTCAATGGGCGACCTGACGAATCGACAGCCAATTGATTTTTGTGCGCTATATTTCAGCCTAAACAAACAAAGCGGTATCAGCCAGCAGCGAATCTCGGATGCAATTGTATTTCTGCGAATATCGCATAAAATGTTAATTAGTCGGTTGTTCAGTAAGAATGAGTTCTTTTGAAAGGAAAAATAATGCGTCGATTCGCACTCGGTATGCTCTTCGGTTCTAGTTTATTGTTGGGTTGCACCCCGCCGGTCGCAGCGCCTGTGACTCCGACAAGGCCAGCCAGTGGCTCGGCTCCGTCAAGCGGCACAACTTCCTCGGCTGCCGAGCGTTCGAGCAACGTGAAGCTTGTTTCGATGAAAGTCGATATGCATTGCCCGTTCGGCTGCTATCCCAAAGTAAAGGAAACGCTTGAGGCGATTGCCGGCGTCGAAAACGTTGAGCTCGCCGAGCAAAAGAAAGAAGGCGAAATCGATAATCCAAAGGTCTATATTAAGCTTAATGGCGATTTTAATGCTTCGGTTGCAATCGCTGCTTTGAAGAAAGAAGGCTTCGAAAGCGAAGTCACTCAATAGTCTAACAAACAAAAATTGCGCAAATAAAAAACCGACGTCCATTTGGCCGTCGGTTTTTTAATTTTGTCTATACTCTCGAAATCGACAATTAACGCTTCGAGAACTGAACGCCTCGACGAGCTCCACGGAGACCGTACTTCTTGCGTTCCTTCATACGTGAATCTCGAGTCAAGAAGCCGTCGGCACGAAGCGGCGCAAAATGCTCTTCGTTCATTCCACAAAGGGCTCGAGCCAATCCCATTCGAACCGCGCCGGCTTGGCCGATTGTTCCGCCACCCGACACCGATGCTTTCACATCGACGCTTTCACGCTGTCCCACATGGTCGAGCGTCTGAAGTACCGCTCGTCGCTCAGCAACGTTCACAAAGTATTCTTCGAAACTGCGACCGTTGATCTGAATCTTTCCAGTGCCAGCCTTGATTCGGACTCTTGCGACGCTCGACTTGCGGCGTCCTGTTCCGAGGCACTCACCGGTAATACTATCCTTTTTTGTGGCGACCATTGCTGCTTGTCAGTTGAGGGTTGAGGGTATGGTGTTTAAACAGGAATTCGATCGGCTAAGTAGTGGCATGCGTACACACGCCGCGCTCGTTATTTCTTACCAAGCTCCAAGGGAACTGGTTGTTGAGCTTGATGGGGATGCTCGGGGCCAGCGTACACCTTGAGCTTATCAAGCATATGCTTTCCGAGTGAGTTTTTTGGCAACATTCGCTTTACAGCCATGTATACCAAGTCCGTAGGTTTGCGTTCGAGACGCTCTGCGTAGCTTTCCAACTTCTGCCGGGTGTATCCGGTGTACCAAGCGTAGTGACGAACCTCTAATTTATTGCCAGTCATCACGACCTTCTCGGCGTTAACGACAACGACAAACTCGCCGGTATCGACGTGCGGGGTATATTCTGGACGATGCTTGCCCATCAAGATCATCGCGATATCGCTGGCAATTCGGCCAAGCACGCAATCGGTGGCATCAACGACATACCACTTCTGATCGACTTCCCCACGTTTTGCAACGTAGGTCTTTGGAATTGCCAACATGGCGAAACTTTCTCCTGGAACAAACCGAGAAACAACTCGGCTCAAATGCGTATTTGGACGAAACGCAAGAGTTTAGTGATCGAATCGGATCCCTGCAAGGCGTAATCCCCGCCCAAATGGGATATGGTTAGGCATGCCCGATATCGCAGGAAATCGCTAAAACCTTCGGAGCCGCTACCAACGCCAGCGGGGGATCTATATTTCGTGCTTTTCTCCCAAGCTCTAGATGTTTCGCAGCGTTGATTTTGATACGATGCGTACATTCGCAGTCTAGCTGAACGGAATTCGGTTTTTGAGGCATTTTCGCGGAGTTTGTGATCAAATGAATCTGACAGACGATTTGAAACAGCAATTGGGTGGCGAGGTTGCCAAGACGCTCGGAGGTATGGCTGGGGTAAGCGAAGGTGATCTAACCAAAATTATTGAATCGGCACTCCCCGGTTTGCTTACGGGGCTAGGATCACTTGCGACATCGAAAGAAGGTGCTGGCAAACTCGCTGAAAGCATTGGCGGGATGGATTCAACGCTTTTCGGCAACGTCGCCGACATGCTTGGTGGTCAGATGGCTACCCAGGGCGGAAGTATGCTTGGCAAGCTATTCGGTGCCGGTCTGGTAGACAACATCGCCGCGGCAATAAGCAAGCGTACGGGCGTGAATCATGGAATCGTCAAAATGATCCTGGGGTACATCACTCCCATCATTATGGGTTGCATTGGAAAGAAGCTCGGAGGCAAACCGGACGCAGCGAGCATTTCGCGACTTTTTGCTGAGCAAAAGCCGAGTATCGCTGCGGCGGTTCCCTCCGGCCTTTCGTTGGGAAACATCCAAGGATTCAGCACCCTAGCCAACCCGCAAAAAGAAAGCTCCCGGCCTTCGACTCGCAAAGAGTTCTCAAGCAATGGCGCACTGGGCAAGCTTCTTGCTCCAGTCGTTGCCTTCGTGCTGTTGCTCGGAGGATATTTTTATTGGAACTCCAACAAGCAGGCAGCGGAAATCTTGGAAAGAGACGCTTCCACGGCGATGAAAGATGCTGGAGACGCAGCCGCAAGCATGGTTGAGCATTCCAAGGACTTAGCGACCGGAGCTCTCGAAAACGCCGTTCGCACCACCCAGGGCACCATCGGCAATCTCACGAATTTCAATATCGATTCCTTCAAATCCGATTTCACAGGAATGTTCGACGCTCTGACCGGTAAACTCGGGAAAATTACCGACGCTACCGGTGCTGACGATGCGCTGCCCGACCTCAAGGGTTACGCTTCAAAACTTGACGGTCTCACGAAAACAGTTTCGGCATTGCCGCCGGATGGCAAGGTGATGGTCGTTGAGTTGATCAGGTCCCAGATGATCGCGATTAATCCGATTTTGGAAAAAATCACCGGCATTCCTGGGACCGGCGAAACGGTCTTGCAGGTTATCGGGCAAATCAAGGACAAGCTTGCGGCACTTGCCATTTAGCCTCCTTGCTTGTGTTTCCTTGTCCTATAACCGCCTGCTTTCCCAAAGAATTGAGCAGATTGTTTTAATGTATTGATATCCATATATCTATGGAGTTCGATGTGTATATGTATACATTTTAATATATTTTGGCGGGGATTGACGAGGCCTATGGAAATGTGAGCGGCAAGTCGCTAGTTCGACTGTTCTAAGTTCGACCCCCATGGCCTTGAGCCATGGGTGAAGGAGCTTAGCAGCTAAAACAAAAGCCACGCCGCTCCCCCATTCCCCGCATCCCGCCGCCCCCGGCGGGATGCGGGGAATGGGGGAGGTACTTTCGCCTACGCTCGTTAGCAACTAATCTTATTCACCAACCAGACAAGCTGGTTGGGGTCTAATAACCGAACTTAGGACAGTCGAACTAGCGCAAGATACGACCAAAAAAGGTGTAGGGGCTATAAGCCGGGTTCTGTGGCATGCGACCGATTGGCCGCCTGCCCACGATCATTTATCTGGGACAGCCATTGCTGGCTGCCTCAAGCGATCTACCCGAGAGAACAGCAGGCCGAACCAACCCGCGTCGCCAAGGCTGCGTCTTCCGAAGAATCAACAGCCTCTCTGAACGCCTCTCTGTTTAATCTTGCTCCGAGTGGGGTTTGCCAAGCAAGCCAAGTCACCTTGGCTTCTGGTGAGCTCTTACCTCGCCATTTCACCCTTACCTCCTGTTGGTCCGACCGGACGTGCCGGTCTGACGCAACAGGTTGGCGGTATTTTTTCTGCGGCACTTTCCCTAACCCGACGCAACCCTTTCGAGCTGCGCTTGGCCGGTCGACGTTATCGACCACTCTGTTCTTTGGAGCCCGGACTTTCCTCCAAACGCCGCTTGCACGACGTCGGCGATCGCGCGCCCCTACACCAACTTGGATTGTAAGGGCAATCGATCAAAATGTCTTGCGGGTCGAAGCAAGCTAGCTGACCACCGCTCCAAAACGATGAAAAACAGTTTCGTTCGGCAATTCTTAACCAGCTTGCTCCAAAACTGCTTTCTGATTGGTGGCAGCACCAGGACGACGACCGCGTCGCTTGTTCTTGCAAGCTGGAATCATCCGATCATCTAACTGCTGAAGCATGCGAGAAATACACAGCTTGTTGACGCTCACCTGCAGCTCATTCGCTTCGGTGCAAATGGCATTGTGAAGCGTCATGGGGAGTCGAATCGTGATCATCCGCTGAGGCTCGGTAGGATCGTTTTCGGGTAAATCTCGCGATCGAAGGGCCGTCAGCATTTCGAAGATTTGGCTCTGCGCCTCGGAGAGCTCAAAGGCTTGCCGCTCGTCCTGGTCGATAAACGTCGAGCGAACAAGGCCGAATTCTCCGAGAACCTCTCGGTAGAAAGCGGTCCAAGTCGGGGCGACGCCGAACAGTTCGGCCGCCAGGGCGATTGCGTTCCGGCATCGATCTTCAAAACTTCCGTACGGATTCGCCTTGCCCTTTAATTCATTGACAACGCCAGCAAAAACCAACATTTCAGCCGCTAGCTTTTCTCCGCCTCCCTTGTTTTGGGACTTCGAGGCCCGGTTCGATGTCGCTGGAGCGTCGCCGACTGCGGCGATTGACGTATCCATCGTAAAATCCATTGTGCTGCTAGGAGTCATTTCCATTTCAATCTTCCTTATTCCTACTTGGGGTCTAAAACGACAGATCGCTAGTTCTCCGATTGAACAAGCGTCCGCCAAAGTCAGAGCCATCATCAAATGCCGTCAAACCCATCGCCGCAAATCGTTTGATTGCTATCACTTAGGTCGTTTTCGCTAGCGATGCCTGATTGCGATGCATCGCGGCTTCAATTTTGAGCAGCAGGCCTTCTGCCTGTTTTATAGGCAGGCCGGGTGCTAGCAGAAACCAAGTGTCCAATCAGCTTGGGCAAGGAAACTTGAATTATAAGGCAGAGAAAAGTAAAGTATTTCGGTCTCTTGAAGAAGGCAGGCTAACATCGCCTAGACCTGCAGATTTACTTTCGACCCAAAGGAGAGAAACGAGGGATTCGACGAGCGTTAGAACGTTGGGTGGGACGCCCGCGAACCAAGTTTAAAATCGATTTGAAACAAATCGCTAGTCCCATTCTTCCTCTTCCTCGTCTTCCTCTTCCTCATCGTCGTCATCAGCGTCGATGTCTTCTTCGTCTTCATCTTCATCGTCCCAGTCGTCATCGTCGTCTTCTTCCCATTCGTCTTCTTCTTCTTCTTCGACGTCTTCGCCCACTTTTTCGGCTTCTTCTTCTTCTTCTTCTTCGTCGTCGTCGTCTTCGACTTCTTCCCACTCTTCGTCGTCTTCGTCCTCGTCTAGCTCATCATCTTCATCTTCTTCTTCGTCGAATCCATCGTCATCATCTTCGAATTCTTCATCCTCTTCATCCTCTTCATCCTCTTCATCCTCATCTTCCTCATCTTCATCTTCCTCTTCAAAATCGTCATCGACTTCATTTCGAGCTGGGTCGATTTTCAAATCTCGACGAGAGAACTTTTTGCTAGCAAAACGTGACAGATTCCTGGCGGAAACAGGAACGGTAAGCGTCATCTTCACGGCGAACTCCTTGGTCTCTGAGCCTACATCGGGCCTGGGTAAAAAACTAAGACTCTTATACTTCTGACGAAAACGTTGCTCTAAGTTGAGTGTTGTCGGTAGCTTGCGGCTCAAAATGTACCTCAGCTTGGCGAACCCAATCTGACCGAGGTAATCGATCCAAAGACCTTAATCCGAATAGTTGTAAAAAACGTTTGGTGGTTCCGTAAAGGTAGGGTCGTCCCAAATCTTCACTTCGTCCGCTGATTCTAACTAAATCACGTTGCATTAACTGCCTAAGGACCTCATCGCAACCTACGCCGCGAATCGCTTCGATGTCGGCTCGTAGCACAGGTTGCCGATAAGCGACAATCGCCAGTGTCTCCATGGCGCTTTGCGACAAATGTTCCTCAGGTTTTACACCATCCAATTTCCGAAGCCAACGGGCGAACTGTGGACGGGTCAGCATCACGTATCCGCCAGCGACTTCTTCGATGCGAAAGGCATGACCGCCCGCATCGTAGACTTCATTCAATTGGCGGGACAGTGTACGGACTTGAGTAGCGTCCGCCAAGTCGGCTAGCTGTACAAGTTTTCGAGGAGAAACGGGTTCTCGAGAGACCAGAAGGACCGCTTCAAGGCGCCGGCGGGCGGCATGCCTCTTATTTTCTGTCTGAGCATCTTCTTTTTTTCCGATTGCACCCGAGGTTTTTTCATGCAGACCCGGATCGGAATTAGGTCGTTCCGATGTAATGGGCTGGAAAAACCAAGAGCGTTGGAGGGCGCTTCCACTTTGGAACGATCTCGCTGAAAACCCCTGTAATCTCAGTAAATTCGTCGGTTCGAGGGTTCGTTTTCCCCCGGCATAGCCAGTCGATCGCGATGAAATACTCAACAGTAACTCCTCCCTAAAACGGTCGTTGTAATTCAGCGATCACGTATACAAGAAGTATCCACTATACTAGTTTTATGAACTCTGCAAGTGCCAACTTCCACGCTCGCCAGCCTAGATCCAATTTGACGCCCATTTTGATCGGATTCGCGATTTTAGTGGTCGTTTTTCTTTTGTTTCAGCTCCTAGGAAGCGCCCTCCGTACGTCAGGTACTGAATTTTCGCCAATTTCGTTTACTTGTCGAGATTTTAAGATAAGTCTTTGGACCGGTGGGACAGTTGTGCAGCCAGCCTACCTTGCATGCTCTACCGATATTTCTAAGCACCTCACGAATTCGACGCGTTCGAATGGAAACGAGCGATGGGATCTTGTCGACTATTGGAAATTGACGCAGGGTAGGGTTAACTCCGAGGCATCCATACTGACCCAATGCATGACGGCGGAAAATGCCGAACGCGAACTTGTTTGGGAGAACTGGTCCAAGGATAACCCGAAGTTGGCTAAGATTTTATGGCCCGCTGTTCAGCAGCTTGCTATGCATCGGGCTTATTTCTCCGTACCGGAGCTCCTTAGAATCGCCGTCGCTTCTCCGCCTACTAACGAATTGCGGTCGGAAATCAATCGCATCAGTTCCCGAGCTGCAGTCGATCAAATCGCTCGTCACATCGCTAAGAAAGAGTTTTCCGACGCCCGAATTGCTCTCGATTGGGCAAGGAATTTTGGGAGCAGTCCTGAGCTTGACCGGTATGAGGCTCAAATACAAGCCGGCTTTTTGACGCTTTCAGGTCTTAAAAAGTAAAAAAATCCGGCTCTTCCGCAGAAACTGTGGGTGGTTTTCGTGATCCGCAATCGATGTTAGCCGTGAAATACAAGGAAAACACTCGACTGAGTGATTGCAAAAACCAAGGTTCGCTTTCTGATCGGAAATGCTTACCCAAAAAATTGCTATGGT
>Ga0163150_10005021_pt1 | contig 17301 bp, 11 predicted proteins | sample OliLakLV19P2IB_FD_148628 | JGI IMG/M metagenome (GOLD analysis project Ga0163150, IMG submission 148628) | Freshwater microbial mat bacterial communities from Lake Vanda, McMurdo Dry Valleys, Antarctica - Oligotrophic Lake LV.19.P2.IB | ecosystem: Environmental > Aquatic > Freshwater > Lake >...
GCAATTATTTGGTTTATAAAAGGTGTCAAATTGTTCATTTCTTATGTAAAATATTGATAATAAGTGTTATATATTTTGTATTCGCAGGTAATATTTGGTAATGAAAAGAGTATGAGTGTGCAAAAGTTCATTAAAAAATGCTTTGACAGCCTTCATTAATAAGAAAGAATATGAACACAGCATCGCCCGGTTTATGGCATTTAATACGGAGCATGAACCGCAATGAAAAACTTTTTTTCAAAAAGAAAGGTGCCGGCAGTATTAAAACCTCCCTGTATATAAAACTTTTTGATGCCATAACAACACAAAAAAAATATGACGAAGGAACCCTTCTAAAAAAACTTGCCCCTTTTATCACAAAAAAGAACATTGCTTTTCAAAAACATTACCTGCATAATCAATTGAACGAATGCCTGATTGAATACAATAACAGGAACAATGCAGAGCAGGGCATTTACAAAAGCATACAGTTAATAAGAATTAACCGCCAAAAGGGATTACTGGCCGAAGCATTGGCATTGTGGGAAAAGACGATGAAGAAGGCAAGAAAGATTGAATTGTTTTCAATGAGCCAGTTGTTAAAAAAGGAGTTTGAAAAAATGGTACTCTTTAGCAATGTGCAGGTAAAGTATGATGACTTGCATAAATTATTCAAGTCAAACATTATGACATACGATGAGTATGCAGATATGATAACCCTCCGGGATATGTATGCAGAAATATTAATGTTGAAACGAAAAGCCCATTTTGATTTTGATGAAGTGCTTAAAAACGAGATACAGGAATTATTGCGGACAGTAAAAAACAAAAAGCAAGGTCTGAATAGCCGGTCCTTCTGGTACAGGCATTACACCCGGATGTGCCATGCTACACTGCACTATTTATCTTACGATACAGAAGCTGCTCTTCCTTTTATAAGGGAGGCTGTTAAGGATTGGTGGGAACATAAAAGTTTTATTGAAACTGATACAGAGCACTACATTGAACTGTTATACATGGTGAACTACGTAGGTGTTGTGCAAGGGGCTTATGAGTATGTAGAACATATTTTTAATGATAAAGTAAACGGAAAGATAGGAGATGAAATGCAGCAGGCACATTTTGAAGCAATAAAATACCTGGCTCTGAATAAAGTCTACAATAAAACGGCGAGATATGGCGAAGTAGCAAAGCTGGTAGCAAACATGAAAACAAAATACACCAAATGGGAACCGCTGCTAAGTGCAGAAATGAACAGAACGGTCTGCTTTTCACTTGGTATTGCCTGTTTTGTACTTGATAATTATACAGAGTCGCTACAGTTTACTAAAAGAGGTGTTACCTATTTCAAAGATGGTACCCGGGAAGAGCAGTTTATTTTTGCCAATCTTTTTTTGTTGTTGATTTTGTACAACATGAACAACACCCGGTTGTTTGACGCACAATACAAGTCCACCTATACTTATTTCTACAAAAAATCTCATCCCAAAAGCTCGCCGGGGCGGAATAAATTACATTCGTTTGAAAAAACATTAATGCATTGCTTTCATGATACTTTTTACCTGACTGCGTATAAAGAGAAAAGCAAGTTGTTTCAAAAAGCTATTGATGAATTAGACTCCAGCGGCGACAGCGAAGTACAAAAGCAAACGCTTAATATTTTTAATTTTCACGGCTGGCTGCTGAGCCAGGTACAACGTATCTCTTATAAAGAATATGTACAACGAAAATATTTAAAGGAAGCAGGCCCTGCAAAAGAATCATTGGCTTCATTATAATAGATGAAGCATTGGGAAACCCTATTCATAAATCCAGAGCAGTAGTGGTTTCTTAGAGTTATTGATAATAGGTTTCAACAGATGCAGCATGGCTGGTGAAACTGTTGGACATCCGTTACTCTGGCAAATTTCTTCCGCCACCTCTGTTTGCGGGATGCAACTATGAGAGTGAAGCACCACTGTTCTTTCAAAGGCATTATTATTACTGCTATCGAGCCCATGCAATTTGTAGGAAAAACCAAATTTGCCGGTGTAAGGGCTGCCGATTTTGTACTTTCCCAGCGACGTACAACCGCTTCCCACCACATTGCTATATTTTCTGCCCTCCAGCCAGTATTCAAAACAATTGCCATGCGCCACAAGCCCTGCTGCCTGTAGCGTATCTTTTTTAAAATCATAAATGAAGAAACGGTTTTGTCCTGAAGCAAGGCTCATGTCAATAAGGAAACAGATGTTTTCATTGTAGCCTTTTTGTCTTGCAAACAATTTAGCAGCCGTGGCTTTTTGTTCCAGTTTTTCTATGGTCTTGTTGGATACCGGAACGGAGACTTCTTTTTTAGGTGCATGCAGTGCTATTGTTTTTTTCCAGGCGTTAGTTTGAGAAAACCAACCAAGGGCAACGATAGCAAGACCTGAAAGCAACAGGAGGCCGACAATTTTCATGTAACTGCGTTTGAGTTTTGGGGAGATGCTTACTCAACGGGAATCCATACAACTAATTTTTTCAAAGCCGTTAAAGGTTTCTGAAAGCTGATTAAAATCGCCAGCCCGTATAGATCTGTACCACATTATTCTTTGCATCAACTCTGGGAATGAAATTAGGCCAGCTACCGCCTAGCGGAGCTTCCTGATTTGCATTATTGAGGCTTACATTAATTCTTGCGCCGATAAACAAACCCATAAATGGAAAAATTTCTGCACCGCCTACTACTTCATAATCAAACCTTTTGAAATAATCGAACAGGCTGCCGCTGCCGGAGCCGGTACTGTCCACATTGGCATTTAGAAGAAATGCACCCTGCACACCGGCATGTACTTGTACTAATTTTGAAAATTTAAGGACAAACAATTGAGGAAGTAACAGGTAATCGAGATTTACATTACCCGTATTGGTGGCTGTTTTATAATTATAACCCTGCCGGGAAAGAATTATCTCAGACCGGAAGCTTAGAAATTTTTTTGCTCCCGGAGCAAAGTAAGCTCCCACCATAAAGCCGGTGCGGCTGTCGCTGTTGAATCCCGCCTCATCTTTGATGTTGGCAAAATTGACACCGGCTTTTACTCCAATGCCAAACTGTGCATTGAGTATGGCAGGAAAGAGGAGCAGCCCGATAAGTATAAGCCTTTGCATATTTTTTATTTATAAAAAGGTACAAATTTCCGGGGACTTATTAATTTAGCCTTTTTGAATATACTTCTGTTGTGTTTGTGACAGATTTTCAACGGTGATATTATTCAAGTGGGATTACCATAATAGAAGAATGACGGGCAGTCACACTAAGTTTTGATGTAGGTGCTGAATGCTTCACCTCAAACCTTACAGTATGGGTTCCGGGATTCAGGTCAATCATAAAATTGCTGATAGTGGCTGAATTCGTAGTCTTCGTTTGTACATCAATATCTAAAACCAATTTAGTACTACCACTAATGTTGACCTGGAACCATCCATGAGAAGAAGTGTTGCAGGTAAGACAATTGTCACCGGAGATATCTATCATTCCGCTGATAACCAACCTCGATTTTTTACTGAGGGTAACTGTATGCCCAAGATCTGAAAGAGATAGGATACCACCGGTTGGAACAACAATGGAATTATTGTTTCCATTTTTGAAAAATGTTTGTACTGGGGCGGCTGGTGTAGTCGTGGAAGTAGTTGAGCCATTATCATCCGCAGGTTCCCACTCGGTTCCATTCCATTTTAATACTTGCCCAATGGCGGGTGCAGTATTTGCTAAAGGCCTGCCTGAAATTTTTTGAACTGTTGGTGAAGGATATGTCCCAGACAAGTCACCTGTTGCCTTTCCATTAGGGGGCAGCGAAGCAGGGCAATTGCAGGAACCGCCTCCAGAGTTTGGTGGTGTGCTGGTTCCTCCTGTATTAATGACAATATTGTAAAAAGAACCTTTCTGAATAGCCTGTCCACCGATATTCGTAATATACCATTTGCCTGCAGCAGTGCTGTAACCCGCCTTTTCTTCAAAGGCATTAAGCCAGTAACCAGTACGGACATCAGGCGAATGGTTTTGAAGAAAAATGAATTGTGCATTTGGATTATTATTGAGTGCAGGATTATCAATATAGGTACCCTCGCTTCCAAGATTGAGCGGAGTTACCATGTGCAGAAATTGATTGGGGCCGCGGGTCAAAAAGTATTGTATTTTATAAGTTAGTCCCACAGGCATCGGCGCAAAGTTGCTGTTAAATATGTTCCATTTTCCTGAATAGTACCAGGCGCCAATTGGATTTGGATTTAATGCTTTTGTGTTCCCAAGAGGCGTGGCTACTATAATGGCAGCTGTATCGCCGGTAAGTCCTGGCAAGTCAATCAGTGCTTTGGCAGAAATAATGTTAGCGGCAGATGTTGTCAGTGTAAACTCCTGTTGTGCATAGCTGCCAGAGCCATTTAGTAAGAGGAGTACTGGCAAAAATAATTTTAGATAAGGGAGTATTTTTTTCATATTATGTATTTTTTCAACCATTTTTTATTTCATCAACTTGTAATAGTTGCTTTTTATCAAGCGTTGATGGTACAGACCAAAAAACAGATTAAACAGTAAAACATTTATTTTACCGCCTTATACACAAAAGAAAAAGTATGCAGTAATTGCATACTTTAAAATTAGGTTGAAATTCCGGTAAAAAATATTTTATCCCATCAGCTGGCTAACCCTCACTTTATCCTTCATCATCTCTCTCACCGCATCGGCAATTGCTTGCGCATCATAACCACATTCCCTATGAAGTTCTTTTGGTGTGCCATGCTCTACTAACCTGTCGGGGATACCCAGAATTTTTACATCATTCTTATAACCATGTGCTGCCATGAATTCAAGAATGGCACTGCCGATGCCACCTTCTACCGCTCCATCTTCAACAGTAATTAATTTTTCATACTGTTGACAGGCTTCGTGTAATAATGCTTCATCCAATGGTTTGGCAAAACGCATATCGAAATGACCAGCGGTAAGTCCATCATTCTTCAGCTCACGGATAGCAGCCGCAGCAAAGTTTCCGGGATGACCAAAAGATAGAATAGCAATGTCTTTTCCGTCTTTAAGTTTTCTGCCAGTCCCGATTTTTATTTCTTTCATTTCTGTTTTCCATTCCGGCATTACACCTTCACCTCTTGGATAGCGGATAACAAATGGCAACGTAGTAGATTCTAATTGAGCTGTGTACATCAGGCTCCTCAATTCACTTTCATTCATCGGGGCACTAACAATCATGTTGGGGATACAACGCATATAAGCAATATCGTAACAACCATGATGGGTGGGCCCATCATCACCCACCACACCGGCTCTGTCGAGGCAGAAGATGACGGGTAGTTTTTGTATCGCCACATCATGCACCACCTGGTCATAAGCCCTCTGCATAAAAGAAGAATAGATGTTGCAAAATACCTTCATGCCCTGCGTAGCCATACCAGCACTTACTGTTACGGCATGTTGTTCTGCAATGCCCACATCAAATGCCCGGTGTGGCATTTTCTCCATCATATATTTTAAAGAAGAACCGGAAGGCATGGCAGGAGTAACGCCAAATATCTTATCATTCTTTTCTGCCAATTCTATAATGGTATGGCCAAACACATCCTGGTACTTGGGTGCTTGTGGCAAATCGAATTTTTTCTTTTGAATCTCACCGGTTATTTTATCAAAGAGTCCGGGTGCATGCCATTTGGTTTGATCTTTTTCTGCCAGGGCATACCCTTTGCCTTTAGTAGTTACAATATGCAATATTTTCGGTCCGGGAATATTGCGAAGGTCTTTCAGTGTATCAACCAACTTGGCGACGTTGTGTCCGTCTATAGGTCCGAAGTAGCGAAGCTTTAAGGCTTCAAATAAATTGGAACTGCTGCTTACCATTCCTTTCAATCCATCCGTAAGCTTATGTGCCATGGCACGGCTAAAATTTTTGCCAACGGGTAATTTGCCCAGCAACTTCCACACATCATCCTTTACTTTGTTATAGGTTGGTGATGTGGTGATGTCGGTTAAATATTCTTTTAATGCACCCACATTCGGGTCAATTCCCATGCAGTTATCATTTAAGATAATCAGCATATCTGTATCAGCCACACCCGCATGATTCATCCCTTCAAATGCAAGGCCGGCCGTCATGGCACCATCGCCAATTACAGCCACCACTTTTCTGTCTGTTTCACCTTTATATTTTGCAGCCATAGCCATACCCAATGCTGCAGAAATGGAAGTGGAAGAGTGGCCTACACCAAATGTATCGTATTCACTTTCGCTTCTTTTAGGGAAACCACTCAGACCTTTATATTTTCTGTTGGTCGGAAAATTGTCACGGCGACCGGTCAGTATTTTATGGCCATAAGCCTGGTGACCCACATCCCACACTAACTGATCGTATGGAGTATTATAAACGTAATGAAGTGCAGTTGTTAGCTCCACCACACCGAGGCTGGCACCAAAATGACCCCCGTGTACACTAACAACATCAATAATGTATTGGCGCAATTCATCGCATACCTGGTGCAATTTTTCCCTGGGCAATTTCTTCAGGTCGGCAGGCGAATCAATTGTCTTTAAAAGTGGTCCGGGTGTGATTTCCATGTGTCCAGTTTAGGCGGTGTAAAAATAGCATTTTCCGTTCAGCCTTTTTTGCTAAAGATTATCTAACAATGTACTGAAAGGAATGTTCTGTAACACAGGGTTTACGGCTACCGGAAAATAAACCAAAAACCCATTTGTAAAAGTTATCAGCCACTGGTATATTTACGGAAGCCGCCTCTGGCGGTATTAATTAGATTTGCTGATATGTGGCTCGGTAAACCAAGATATTGGATATTTCAGGCATTGGGCTGGGGAAGCTTCTTTTTGCTATACACTTTTTTTGCTTTCTCCTTTTCCACTCTTGAGCTTGTTTTTTTTAAACGGCTGGGCACCTTCATATTTTTTGGTATCCTGTTCTCTCACCTGATGCGGCTGTTGGTTGTCCGCTTCGGCCTGTTGCAACGAAACCTTACCAAACAAATATTCCTTTTTTTCGGCATTACCATCATTGCCTCATTAATTGCTTCTTTTGCGTATGTGGAGGTGATGATTGCCGGGGATATATTGAAAAAGGTGGACAATGAATTGCTGAGAGAAAAGAACTACAGCTTTTGGTTTGCCTTGTGGCTGGTAGTACTGAATAATGCGTTTCTTTATTTCCTTCTTTTCTTTATCTGGAACCTGATCTACTTTGTTTATCATTATGTAGAGAAAAGCCGGAAGCAACAGTTGGATACATTGCACCTGGAGTCGCTGGTAAAAGAACTGGAGCTTCAAACCATTAAGGCTCATATCAACCCTCATTTTATTTTTAATTCGCTGAACAGCATCCGGGCATTGGTGGATGAAAACCCGCAACGGGCCAGGAAGGCGGTGACGGAGTTAAGCAATATCCTCAGAAGCAGCCTGCAATCAGAAAAAATGGAGACAGTTACACTGGAGAAAGAACTGAGTATTGTAAAAGATTATCTCGCATTAGAAAATATGCGGTTTGAAGACCGGCTAAAAATTGAGTATGATATTGATGAAGATACCCTTGATCAACCAGTGCCGCCGATGATGTTGCAGACATTAGTAGAAAATGCTATTAAGCATGGCATCGGAAAACAAATAGACGGGGGAATAGTAAAAGTGATTTCTGATTTTAAAGGTGGCTATCATGAGTTGTCGGTGCAAAACACCGGTGTTTTAAACGGGTATAAGAAGTATGGAGGAGAAGGTTTCGGTCTGTCAAGCACCACCAACCGCCTAAGTTTATTATACGGAGATAAAGCAAGATTTGAAATAAAACAAATAAACCCTTTGCTGGTAGAAGCCAAAGTATTGATACCAGTAGTTACTATCTAAACTATTTTTCATGAAATGAGCCATAATCAAAGTCTGTTTCATTCCAGGAACAACTATTGAGGCGAATTACATGTGGCTAACAAAATAAAATGATACACATGAGAGCAATTATTATTGACGACGAACGCCTTGCAAGAACGGAGTTAAAAAAATTATTACAGGAGTTTCCCGAAGTAGAAATAATAGATGAAGCAGCTAATGCGGAAGAAGGGTTGAGTAAGATTGAAAGTCAGCAGCCTGACCTTATTTTCCTCGATATACAAATGCCGGGCAAAACTGGTTTTGATATGCTATCGGAGTTAGAAAGAGCACCACAGGTTATTTTTACCACGGCGTACGATGAGTTTGCTTTAAAAGCATTTGAAGTAAATGCTCTGGATTACCTGCTGAAACCGGTAGAGCCTAAACGTCTTGCTGATGCAATTCAGAAACTGCATTTTACAGAACATAAAGAAGTAAAACCAGAAGGAGAAAATTTCAACAACAGCATACTTACTGAAAGTGACCAGGTGTTTGTAAAAGATGGCGAACGTTGCTGGTTTGTAAAATTGAGCGATATACGTTTGTTTGAAAGTGTTGGCAATTATGCTAAAGTGTTCTTCGGGGTTAACAAACCACTTATACTTAAATCGCTGAATGCACTGGAAGAAAGATTAGATGAAAAAACATTTTTCCGGGCCAACCGCAAGCATATTGTAAACCTGCGGATGATAGATAAAATAGAACCTTACTTCAACGGTGGGTTGCTGCTGGAACTAAAAGGTGGCGAAAAAATAGAAGTTAGCCGCCGGCAAACGGTGAAGTTTAAAGAAATGATGAGCCTGTAGATTCTATTTCCTTATAAAAATAAATTCACCGCCTTCGTCTCCCACATTTTTAATGGCTGCATATTGCGGCAGGTTATCTGAATTGCTCAGGATAGCTTTATAAAAGCCATCGAATAAATCTTTAGCAGTGATGTATTTTTCTTTATTCTCTGTCAATGATTTTTTCAGGTAGAACAAAAACTTGCTGTTGTCCGGCACAGGCTCAAGGTTACCGCTTGCCATTACTTTACGGCTCGATACTGCATATTGCTTTGCTATTTCTTTAGAAGCATCTGCAGGAAGAGAACGGGTAAAAGCACCACTAAAGCAGGCATCGGCAATTATTAAAATGTGTTTTGCATTGCTACGTTTGATGGCCTTATTGATATCATCGGCAGATATATAGCTGGCATTTAAATCCTTCCTGGCAGAAGTTGGTATCCAGTAGCCATCCACATCTCCAAATTTATCTTTTTCACCAATACCATGACCAGCATAAAAAATTACCAGGTTATCGTTTTCTGTCAGTGTATTACAACGCTGTACTATGGCCTGCATTATATCTTCCCTGCTGCGGTTGTACAGAGTGTCAATATTGGCCGAACTGAAAGTATACTTGCTTTCTAAAATTATTTTTAATTCTTTAGCATCTCTTACCGGGTTTTGCAAATCAGGAATACCCGGATCATCATAATCTTTTTCCGCAATCAGTATGGCATAATATTTTGCTGCTGTGGATGATATTGACTGATTGGGAGACGGTTGGGTACTATTACTTGTTGCCAAAGTAGTACCATTGATTGTAAATGTTTTGCTGGCTGCATTACCTTGTTTATCTGTGGCAGTAATTACTAATGAGTTTGCTCCTGATTTCAGCACCTGGTTAGTAATGAAAAGGCCATCTTCTTCTAATTTCTCCACGGCAATGCCATTTATTTTAATGGATGCTATGCCGGCATCATCTTTTGCCTTGCCAATTATTTGTGTTTTGGCATTATCTGCTACTATATCAAAACCACGGGATGGTGCGGGGCTGATTAATGATATTTCTGGCCCCGTTTTGTCAATACTTCTTGTGGCAGTTTGTTTTTTCTCTAAACGTTGGAGTGCTTCATTGAGGTCTGGTTGATGGGAATCTATTGCTAATGATTGCTCATAGATCGTTTTTGCATCTTCATACAGGGATAATTTTTCTGCAATGTATCCGTTCAGAAAAAGCATATCAACGAATTCCCTTTTTGTTTCTTCCTTTATCTCTGTGCCGTATTCCTCCATAGCCTTGCTCAGGTTATCCATAGCTTCCGCATGCATTTCTTTCGAAAGCTGGATAACAGCAGTAACAAAAGGCAAATAAAATTTATATTCATCTGATTCGATATACGAAGTCAGTTTTTTTTGTTTATAAATGTCATAATAGGATTTTGCTTCAGTAAAACGTTGCATACGTATCAACGGCGAAATAATATTAATGTAAGCTTTGCCAAACGCCGGGTCATTTTCTATACTGGTTTTATAATCTCGCATAGCAAGTTCATATTTTCCAAGTTGATTGTAAGCGTTGCCCCGGTTATTATAATTTGAATTTTCACTTGGATCCATGTTAATAGCTTTTGTATAATCCTGGAGGGCTAAATCAAATAGATATTTTGCCAGGTAATAATTTCCCCGGCTGGTATATGCTCCTGCATTGGCGGGGTCCAGGCTGATGCCTTTTTGTATATCCAGGAAAGCCAAATCATACTGATTGTCATCTATGTACACATCACCCCTTCTTACATAAGCATCTGCATTGTTGTTATCCAGTTCGATAGCTTTTGTATAATCTTTAATCGCTAATTCATATTCAAAATCCCTCCCATAAGCATACCCCCGGCTTATATATCGCTCAGCATTATCCCCGTCGAGTCCGATAGCTTTTGTATAATCTTTAATAGCTAAATCATATTGGGTTTTATCTGCATAAACATCGCCCCGGCTAACGTATGTTGAAGCATTTTCAGGTTCGAGAGCAATAGCTTTTGTATAATCTTTAATGGCTAAATCATAATTTTTATTTTTTGCATGTATAAAACCCCGGCTGGTGTATCCATACAAATACTCATCATTAAGACTGATGGCTCTTGTGTAGTGCTGAACTGCTAAATCATATTGATCTTTTCTGGAATAATAATCACCGAGGCTGGCATAAGCTCCGGCATTGCCGGCCTCAAGACTAATAGCTTTTTTAAAATCCTTAAACCCTGAATCGGGTTGTTCATCTCCCAGGTAAGCATCACCCCGGCTTACGTATAGGTCAGCATTGCCGGCATCTAAGCTGATGGCTTTTGTAAAATCCAGGATGGCTAAACCATATTGGTTATTGTTAGCATAAATGGTGCCCCTTGCCACAAAGGCATCTGTATAATTAGCATTTTTGCTGATGGCGGTTGTATAACTTTTAATCGCAGCATCTGTATTATCTTCCTCAGAAAACTTCTGGCCCTGATCATAATAATATTTTGCATCCTGTGCTGATACAGCAGAAAAACAAACGATAAGCATTACAGCTAAAACTGATTTGATAAAAATGACCGTGAGCCGCATAATATTTTATTTATTTTTTCTTATAAAGATAAACTGTCCGCCCTCATCTCCCACATCCTGTATGCCTCTGAATAAAGGCGCAGTGGGTGGGTCTGTATTATTCAGAACGATTTCTGAAAAACTGTCAAATAATTTTTTAGCTGACAGGTATTTTTCTTTGTTTTCGGTTAGCTTTTGTTTGAGGTAAAAAAGAAACTTACTTACATCCGGCACTGTTGTCAGGTTGCCGCTTGTCATGGCCGCCCGGCTGGTGGTTTCATATTGTAATTTAATGGCTGCCGAAGCATCTTTGGGCAGCTCTCTTGTTAAAGCACCACTAAAACAGGCATCGGCTATCAGTAAAATATGTTTAGCGTTACTGTTTTTTATTACACTTTTGATATCAAAGAGGGAAATATAAGTTGATTTGGAGCCAGATACTGCATCAGATGGTATCAGGTAGCCATCCCGGGTATTATCCCTGTTTAATGTAGTAGTACCGTGCCCGGCATAAAAAATTAAAAGATTGTCGTTTGAATCAAGGGAACTGCTTAGCTGGTCAATCTTCTGCATTATTTCAACACGGCTACGGTTGTATAAAGTATCAATATTAGCCACATCAAAAGTGTATTGTGTCTGCAAAATATTTTTTAATGTCGTCGCATCATTGATAGGGTGTTCCAGATCGGGAATGGGGTCATTGTAGGTATTTTCAGCAATAAAAATAGCATGGTATCTAATATTGCTCCTCAACGCACCTGACTGATCCGAAGTGAGCTGTGTACTATTGGGAGTAGCTTTGGCATTTATCGTTAATGGTTTACTGGCGGTATTACCTGCTTTATCAGTAGCAGTTACAAGAATCGTATTGGCGCCCGGTTTTAAGTACCGCTCAAGAAAGATGTAACCATCTTCATCCACTTTATCTATATAAGTGGTATCAATTTTTACAGAAGCGATTCCCGATTCGTCTTTGGCCCTGATAGTTATTTGCGTTTTAATATTGTCAGCTTCAATGTCAAAACCACGGGAGGGGGCAGGATTCTTTAATTCTATTTCAGGCGGTGTTTTATCACTAGTTCTTGTTATTGCATTCTTTTGCTGAATACGTTGAAGGGCTTCTCTCAGGTCTGGTTGCCGGGAATCAATAGCCAGGGCTTTTTCATAAATAATTTTGGCCTCATCTTCCCGGTTTAGTTTTTCCAGTATATAACCTTTTAAAAAAAGGATATCAATGTAAGCTCTTTTGGTTTCTTCTTTTATATCATCTCCATATTCTTTCGAAGAGATGTCCAGTGTTTCTAAAGCAGTATTTAATACACTATCCGAAACTTGTGTAAAAGCGGTAATGAAATAATTATAAAATTTATATTCTGGCTTGCCTAAAAAGGAGTTGGCCTTATTTTCTTTATTAAGGTTATAAAAAAAGAGGGCATCGTTGAACCGCAACATTCTGACCAACGGGGAAATTATATTAAAATAAGCTTTGCTGTTGACAGAGCTTTTGATAAGGCTGTTAATATAATCCTGTACAGCAAGTTCGTATTTCCCCAGGCTATTATAACACAGGCCCCTGTTATTATAGTAAAATGCAATGGAAGGGTCTATGCTTATAGCTTTTGTTATGTCGGCAAGTGCTGAGTCCAGTTGATTGTTATTATAATAAGCCTTGAACCGGCTGTTATAATTTTCTGCTATTTTGGGATTCAGGTTGATGATTTTTGTGTAATCTATAATGGCAGAATCATACTGTTTTTTTTGATAATAAGCTGAAGCCCTGTTTACATAGCTTTCAAAATAATCGAGCCTTATTTTTATGGCTTTTGTAAAATCGGGAATAGCTAAATCAAAAAGGCTTTTTTGATTATATGCTTTGCCCCTGGAATTATAATAATCAGAAGTGTCGGGGCCTAATTGGATAGCTTTTGTAAAATCTATTATAGCGGAATCAATCAATTTCTTTTGAAGATAAGCTTCGCCCCGGTAGAAATAAAAATCAGGTGCTGCAGGCCGCAGGCTGATAGCTTTTGTACAATCTTGTATGGCCTGTATGATCAGGTTAGGCTGTTTTTTCAGCACATAAGCAAAGCCTCTGTTGCCATAAGCAAGTGCATATTTGGCATCCAGACTGATAGCTTTTGAGTAATTGGAGATGGCATCGTCATATTTCGCTTTTTCGAAAAACCCATCGCCCAGGTCGGTATAATATTTTGCATTTTTAACCTGTGCAGATGCAGCACAACAACATAAGACCATCAATGAGCTTACAATAGTCTTACGAAAAAAAATAGCAGGTAGCATAAAAGGTAATTTAATTCTTTATGAAGACAAACACACTGATAATCTTCATGCACTTGTTTTACAGGTAAAGGTCATTTCTAAAAACCCTCCAGGAGTTACCCAAAAGAAACTCTTTTAAGTGGAGAACTCTTGGAGGGATTAGTTTTTAGAGATCCCCTTAGTTATGTTTCATTTCTACAAAGAAACATAATACAGACTTGTTATCTGCCGGGGCCTGAAAATTTATCCGGTCTTCTCTGAATTTCACTTTATTTATATCAAGCAATCTTGATCCCAGTTTATCTTTTACCCCTTTGAAAATACTGACGTTGGTTTCTTTAATATAGTTCATTAACCCTTCAAAATCAATTTCAGATTTACTGTATAAGATACAGAAGTTTTCTTTGCCTGCTGTATTGTCCAGCTTTGCATGTGTAGAGTCAGAGGGAAAGTAATACGTTGCAGCAGGCGAATTAATAGCGGCACTTATGGCCGGGTTAGGAGGGAAGAGCCGGGAAATTTTTGGTTTTTCATCCTCCGCAAAAACATAAATGAACGAAGGGGAATTTGTACTGAATTTCATTTTAAAACGGTCGCCACTGTTTAAATTATCTGTAAGCTTGTATAGACTGAACTCAGCCTTTTCTTTACCCTGCACAACAATATTCCGGGTATTTATTTTTGTCCTGCTTACTGGTAACGAAACATCGGAATCATTTACCAGTTTTACAAATTCTATATCTCCCGATATTGCTGCTTTACCAGGTTCATAATCCATCATCTCAACAGCGTAATTGCCATATTTCATCACCTGCTTATAGCTAAGCCAGAAAAATCCTTTATTACCCCATTTGGTACTCCAGCTATTCATCACTTCAAACGAGCCACCGCCTATTTTATCATCATATCCAACAATGCACATAGCATGACTGGCTATTTTTACAAAATCAGTTTCCGGCGACCAGATGCCGGATAAGGGTACGGTTTGAAACATATCATCAATCTTCATGCTGATGACAACCGGTTTTTTTTCCGTCAGGCTTTTTTTAATTTTTATTATTTCGTTTTTTGTTATGGAGTCCATTTTTTTTACAAGGCTCAGAAAGGTTTTTATTTTATATGGAGCCGCTTTTTGCAGCTCTGCTTTTTCAGGAATATTTACGGCACAGTCAACAAGGCCTTCTTTTTTTAACATAGCACCATTGCTGGTCATTACCTCCATCGCTGTTAAAATGGAAGCACCTGCACTGCAATCAACATCTGTGGCGGCCTTTACTTTATAATATAAGTATCCCGGTGAGAAGGCATATTTTTTTATACTGTCCGCATTGATCATATTCCTTTTGATAGCATAACTGATTGTTCGGGCTGCATAGGCAGAACTCCAGGCCACACAGGTTCCGTATGGATCCTGGTTTTGCGGAACAGGAGCATATTTTTTCAATGTAAAGGAAGGAGGCAGGTTGGTAAAGTCACGGGTAGCCCGGTCGGCTGTTTTTAATATTCTTTCAAATTCTTCCGGAGATGTATTATCCCCGGTGGCATGTTGGGCAAAAACTATTGCTGCCACAAAAAGTAATACCGTTAGTGATAATATTTTTTTCATACTTGATAAGCTGGTAAAAGACGAAAAATAGCCCGAAACCACATAGATATATAGAATACATTAGAAATACACACATAGCTTCAAGTTAACCTATGTGAAACCCTATGTTTCTTATGTGACTATGTGGGTCAAATTCATATAAAACTCGAAATCTTTACACAGTTCCGGTTTTATAGGGCAGATTAAATGATGGATAAATCAGTTGCATACGGAACACCTAATTTACCGGGATTATTCAGAATATGCAAATATAAATCACCGGCCAGGCAGCCTCTGGCAGGCACATCCCGTCATAAAAATTATTCCGGAAACGTAGAAGTGATAAATAGCAGCTATTGATATGTAAGCGGTATAGTTTATCAGGCGCATTTCAATAAATTTGAACCTTAATATAATAATCAATGAAGAAATTTTTTGTTACAGGATTGCTGGTATCAATCACCTCTTTTTTAATGGCACAGAATATTGATGCTATCATTAATACAAAAGAAGTAGAACGTATTGAAAAGACCCTTGCTGCTGATGACATGCGGGGCCGCAAAACTTTTTCGCCTGAAATAGATAAAGCCGCCGATTTTATTGCAGCGGAGTTTAAAAAAGCCGGTTTGCAGACAATGACTGGTAATAATGGATATCGGCAGGAATTTGTGATGGTTCGACCCAAATTTGTAAGTGCTGCTGCTACTTTTGACAGAGCGGACATTGACCCCAAAACTATTATTGCAGTCACCTGCCAGGCTCAGTTAAACATCAACCAATCTTCAGGATACGAAAAAGCTTTTATAAAAGCAGGGGCTAACCTGCAAACGGAAGCCCGGAAATTAATGCGAAGTAATAAAAATATGCTGGTGCTGGTGGATAAGAGTTTTGCCAACAGCTTTGGTAACCTTGCCAGATTGAAATCAAGTATGTTTAAAACAAACACTAATACAGTATTTGTTCTTTCCGACACAGACCCGGTTGCCTATACCATTGAAGCAGTGCATGAAATAACGGAACAAAAGATGGCGAATGTGGTGGGCATATTGCCGGGCAAATCCCTGCCTGCCGGACAGGCAGGGAAGAAGGATGAGTATGTTATTTTTTCCGGTCATTACGATCACCTGGGTGTTGGCAAACCTGTAGATGGCGATTCTATTTATAATGGTGCCAATGATGATGCTGCAGGCACCACCGGTGTTATTATGCTGGCAAAGTATTTTGCGGCAATAAAGAACAATGAAAGAACGGTTGTCTTTGCTGCTTTTACGGCAGAAGAAATCGGTGGTTTTGGTTCGCAATATTTCTCCCGCCAGTTTGATGCGGATAAAGTAATGGCTATGTTCAATATTGAAATGATTGGTACGGAAAGTAAATGGGGAAAAAACTCGGCTTATATAACCGGCTACGACAAAACAAATATGGGAGAAATACTTGCCAAAGATTTACAGGGAACTGGTTTTACTTTTTATCCCGACCCTTACCCCACGCAACAATTGTTTTATCGTTCTGATAATGCTACGTTAGCAAGATTGGGTGTGCCGGCACATACTATTTCTACTTCTAAAATGGATAATGAGCCACATTATCATAAACTAACAGACCATATTGAAACATTGGACATGGAAAACATGGCGCAGGTAATAAAAGCTATTGCACTCAGTTCAAAAAGTATTGTAGCAGGAAAAGAAACACCGACAAGGGTGAAGGTGGATGAGTTAAGGTAACGTACCCTGAGCTTGACGAAAGGTAATTATTTACCAGGCTGCAATACTACCCTGAGTTTATCGAAGGGGTCATCGTCTGTTACAAGTTTATCCTGGGGAACGAAGGACAATCTTGTACGTTCTGCCTGCCTGCCAGACAGGCAAGTTCGCTACTGAGCTTGTCGAAGTGTGAGCTTGTCGAAGTATCTGCATTTGCGAAGTTTCCTGTTACACTAATAGAATCATTTGTTCCATTTTGCATTGAAAATTAATTAAATTTGGAATGAGAACTTACTACAATACAAACCTTGTGCGTCATGCTGGCAAAGCACTAAAATCAATTAGCAGTTGGCAGAAAATCAGATAAGCCCAAAACTAGAATTAAAAGAAAAGACATCCTTTAAACTTAATCAATCATGAAGAATTTTTTACTATTATTTGTATTCTTTACCATGGGTACTGTTGCTTCAGCTCAAAACAATAATGCAAAAAAGCAAAAAGAGAACATTACATTTC
>Ga0163150_10005022_pt1 | contig 17298 bp, 20 predicted proteins | sample OliLakLV19P2IB_FD_148628 | JGI IMG/M metagenome (GOLD analysis project Ga0163150, IMG submission 148628) | Freshwater microbial mat bacterial communities from Lake Vanda, McMurdo Dry Valleys, Antarctica - Oligotrophic Lake LV.19.P2.IB | ecosystem: Environmental > Aquatic > Freshwater > Lake >...
CGAGCTTCCAGCGCACTCCACTGCCGACTTATTACCTCTCGCGCGATGGCGAGCCCAAGTACCATCTGGTTAACGAGGCGTTCGATTACGCCAAGATTAAATCCTGATTGCAATACTTGTGCGTTAGTGGAGCTTTCGACCGTGCTGGACTGTTTACTTCCCCGGCACTTGGCGAAATCGATTTGCGCGCTCTATTAGCTCAACGGACGGCCTTTGTTCTGGGTCGGGAGGAAGAAACACTTTTCCAAGCGGCGTTCTAAACGTCTCCAGCCCGTAAGCTAGACTTTGTGTGTTAAGCGCCTGGACTTGGGCCTCGTTGACGCGCATTTCATACTTGTCGTCTAAGAAGATGAGGCCGGCGTCGAACGCTCGATGGTAGGTCGGCGAAAGCGCTATTCCGTTTCGCACTTGGTCGTTGCTTCCCGGTGCGCCGACAGGAAGGATATGAGCGGCTTCAACGAGCCGAAGCTGAATACGGGTTATGGCGCATCGATGACCGTAAGCGAAAAGAACCTTCTGCCTGAATCCGGCTTCCCTGCTTAGCCGACTTACTTCGAATACCACGCGACGGCGCTCGCCACCGAGCGATTCAGTTTCCAGCGATGAGATTGTTTTGGCCTGAACGGCTCGGTTTAGAAGCTTTAGCACCTTCGACTCTCTCCCATACTGGTGAAGAACCGCGGCATTCATCGCGTACGCCAGTAACATGTCCGGCCTAATTCCTACTGCGATTTCATCGTTCGATTTTCGGTGAAAGCTCAGACCTTCCGTTTCAGCCCGCCGAAGCTCCGCAATATCAATCTGGACGGACGGCGATCCCGTCGTGAAGTCTCGGTGGCGCTCGAGATCGAATCCGGCAAAGAGATTGAGGGCAGGTTCGTAGCCAATTAGAATGGTCGGGCCATCCGCTCCCAACTGGAGCGGTGATGTAACTGAAGTCATTTGTATGCGAAATTCGTTTGGCAACGAAGGGCGCCCGCCGAAAGTGAGGGTCCACGCATAGGCTGTCAGAACGGAGGGCGCCGATTTCCCTATTACAACGAACCGTCGTGGATTCCGCTTCGGGGGTGTTAAGAGGTTACCGACGTGATCGCCATCAGCGATTGCTTCGATAAGCGCTTGAACAAGTTGCTTAGGTCCGATTGCGGGCATTTATGCGTCTTGCCTTGCCGCCATCCACTTCCAATGGCTCCTCACGCCCATTCCACAGCGCGGCTGGATGGTGCAGTTTGTAGGTTGAACCTTCACCGGTCGGATCAAACATCCATTGCTGTTGCGGTGCCGGTGGTTGCTCAAAGCGGCCGAGAGCTCCTGTTAGATATTCTTCTCGCATTTCAACACAAGTCCATTCTCTGCGAAGCCGCTCACACACTTCCCCCGTAACGCAACTGCCGCCGAACGGATCGAGCACCGTGTCGCCTTCGTCCGTTAGCATACGAATGAAGAATTCAGGAAGCGCTGCCGGAAACCGGGCCGGATGAGGCTTAATCCCCTCCCTTTCGCAGTAGCGGAGATAATACGAATTGCTTTCTGTGTTTGGAATTGCGATTAGATTTGGCGGAATCGCCGCACCGTTATCGCGCGAAAAGTTCTCACTAATGTCATGGCCGCTCGGACGCAACTTCGCGCGATAGCCATTTTTCAAAAGGCCCTTCATCGCCTCGCTATACGGCGCAAGCACCCGCTTATTGCTAGCTTTCGGCCACGGCGTTACTGAAAACCACCAAACCATATTCACTGCGTCCTTTACGCGGATTCGGCGCACTGTGACCCATTCCGCAGGGCTGGGAAGCTTAGAAGGATTCCACCAGAAAAACTCCTGAGCCAAGTAAAATCCCAATTCCCGGCAGAGCATGATGGCAAGCTCGAAGTGATACAAAGAACGTGTCGGTTGACCGGGAATCCACGCGCCTCCGATGTCGACCACAAGCGAACCCGAAGGTTTCAACAGACGCTTAAACTCCTGTCCAAACTTTCTAAACCAGTCAACGTAATCGTTGCTCTCGACGTTTCCATAGTCTTTCTTTCTAACAAGGCCAAAAGGGGGGCTGGTAACGATAAGGTCTACCGTCCCCGGCGTCAGTGTCGCCATGTGTTCAAGTGAATCGCCGAGAACGATCTGACCGCGTTTAGTTTGGTGAAAAGCTGACATCTGCCTGACCCGAGTCTAGCAGGGCGTCGGTATTCCATCGCGAATTTCTCGCCAAGTTCAACGTCGCACGCCTGCGGTACGGTTTTGCCTGTTCCTGGCCACCGCCGCCGCCCTGGCGCCCTATCAACTCATCGGCGCGCCCTCCCGCCAGCCCAAGGCTCACTTCGCTGTTCACCCCTTCGTCGAAGCCAATCCCAAAGCCGTCTTCATCAAGCGCACCCGCGTTCCGCGAAAGATGGACGAAGCCGCCAAACTCAAAGAAGGCATCGCCTTCGCCCGCGAAGTCTTCGTCCCCGCCGACAGCGGCATCCCGATCTCTCACCGCATCATCCTGAAGCCTAACTTCACCAGCGTCCGCAACAAACGGCCCAACGAAGAAAACTGGGGCACCGGCACCGACCCGCAATTCTACGAGGGCATTCTCATCGGCCTCAAGGAACTCGGGCTCAAGAAATTCCACTTCCTGGAAGCCAACAATTTTCACACCTGGAACTACCGCGGCCTGGCCGACATTAACGACCGTCATGGCGTCGAAGTCAACGAACCCGACCGCCGCGCCCGCAACTTCCGCGACAGCTATGAGATGAACTGGACGAAGGTTCCCGATCCCGTCGTCTACACCAGCATTCCCCACTACGCCCCCGTCAATGAGCCCGATACGTGGCTCCTCAACATCGCCAAGTGGAAGTCCCACGGCATGTGCATGACGCTCTCCACGAAGAACGAGCAAGGCCTTGTCGTCAAGCCGTATGTTCGCTTCTGTCCCGGCTGGCAGATGGTCACCGGCGTCCCCGATTTCATGAAGGAGAATATTCATCCGGAGGTCGAGCGGCGCGTCAACAGCTTCTTTGATCGGCACGTAAGCATGAACTACGCGCGCTACCAGAGCAAGGATACGCTTGGCCCCATTCACCAGGAAATCTGGGCCCATAAGACATGCGATAACGCCCAGACGCTCCGCACGGGCCTGGCCGTCATTGAAGGTATTTACGGCCGCGACGGCGATGGGTTCGGCGTTGGCACGGACCATCTAACGAACCTCGTGATGTTCGGCAAGGACAAGCTCCGTCTGGACATGATCGGCATGTACTTGGGAGGCCACGAACCGGGCAATGTGAACCTGTTCCGGATCGCGAAGGAGCGCGGCCTGCTCGACACGTTTAATCCGCACGAAGTGCCTGTCTACGAGTGGGACGAGGGCAAGCCTGTCCGCCGCCAGCTATCGAGCTTCCAGCGCACTCCACTGCCGACTTATTACCTCTCGCGCGATGGCGAGCCCAAGTACCATCTGGTTAACGAGGCGTTCGATTACGCCAAGATTAAATCCTGATTGCAATACTTGTGCGTTAGCGGAGCTTTCCACCGTGCTGGACTGTTTACTTCCCCGGCACTTGGCGAAATCGATTTGCGCGCTCTATTAGCGCAACGGACGGCCTTTGTTCTGGGTCGGGAGGAAGAAACACTTTTCCAAGCGGCGTTCTAAACGTTTCCAGCCCGTAAGCTCAGACATCCTGACCTCCAAGGAAATTACATCGAGCCAATTTCGTAGACGAGGCGCAGATCGGTACCTGGGAAGGTCGTTTCGGTGGCATCGAGCTGCTGACAGAGATGGCGAGCGGCGACGTCGTGTGCGTTTTGGGCGAGATGATGCAGCCGGACAGTGAGTGTCTTGGCGAACAGATCCGGGACCAAGTCAGCTTCATTGCGAAAGATGTGGCGCAGCAGGGCGCGGGCATCGTCGTCACGGGCGAGCCGTTCGCGCAGCACCGAGACCATGGCGGTTTCGGCGCGGTAAGCAATCATCTTTATGGTGTCGAGGAAATGCTTGCGCTCGGGCAGCAGTCGCTGAAAGCGCTCCGGCTCGGGGAGATCGCCAATCGGTACGCGCTTGGGCAGCGGTCTCCGCTCGGTCTTGAGAGATCAGGATGTTTGAGTTTAGATACAGAAACTCGCCCAAACTCAACAGCGCTTGCGCATACTGTTGCCAGCCGGTCTTCTCGCCTTCGAGAAAGGCGAGCCCGCGCTTCAATTCCATCTCGCTCGCCGGCCGCCCGTAAAGGAGTCGATAGGCGCGCCGAATGCGGCCCGCGTCGTCTGGCGCTTCGGCCTTGAGGCGGTCGGCGAACCGACCCGCTTCGCGCCACATCAAATCGCTGTTGAGAAAGAAAAGACCCTGAAGCGGCACGTTCGTTACGCTACGTTGGTCGCCGCTCAAGGTCGGATCGGAAAAATCGAACAGCCCGAGTATGCCCTTGCCGCTGGAGCGCCGGATCCGCGCATACACGGTCCGCTTTTTGTTGGCCTCGCCGTTGATTTCCTGTGGCGGTCCGCCCACCCGCTCGTCGCGCGCGCCCGACACAAACAGCAGCGAATCGCGAATTGCCTCGGCATCGAGCCGCCGGAAGTTGGCGCGTCAGAGCAGCGCATTGCCGGGGTCGACCGCCTCGTTTTCGGCGTTGGGCTTGGAGCTTAGCCGATAAGCCGACGACCTCATGATTTCGCGATGCAGCGCCTTGATCGACCAGTTGTTGGCGATCAGCCGCGAGGCCAGGTAGTCGAGCAGTTCGGGATGCGACGGCCGATCCCCCATGACTCCGAAATTGCTAGCCCGTGTCCCAATGCGAATGCTCGACGGTCACGTTGTACTGCATGCTGTAGGGCATCTGAATGTTTCGGTTCACCGCGGCGGTCAGACCCACCGTGCTCGGGCCGGCACCGGTGGTGGCGGTAAATACGCGCGGTAGAATCACGTCCGGATTGACCGCGGGATTGGTGTACGCCGGTTCGTTCAACACGAACGGAATGCCGCCTTGCGTGAGATTGCGCGGAACCACGTCGAAATAAATTCCGTAGCCGGCGCGGAATACAGTTCGGTTGCCGAAGGGCCGCCAGGCGATGCCGATGCGCGGTGTAAAGTTGTTCCGGTCGCTATTAATGAGAGTCCTGCTATTCATACCGAGCGTTTTCGCTTCCACCACGTCCACGTAGGAGCGCGGGAAGAGGCGGCTAACGAGGTTGAGCGACCCATCCCATCCTGCACGACGATCTTTCCGGAGGCGATATCGAACATCGCGCCCATGCCGTGCTCCTCGGTCCAGGCCGGATGATATTCGTACCGCAGGCCGAGGTTGATGGTCAGACTGGGGCTGACTTTGAAATCGTCCACCGCGAAGAAGTCGTACTGATAGCGAAGGCGGTCGACACGAACGGGCCCAAAGGCGCGCACCACAGTCGTCGGAATACCGAGGAGAAAGTCGCCATACGAATGCCCGGTGAAGCGATTGGAGAAGGTAAGATTGCCGAACAGGCTCCGCCAGCATCGCGCTGTCCTCGCTGCCGCCTTGTTTGATCCGCTCGCCCCGTGTATGCGCCACCCGATTGGTCGGCTTCCGCCGCAGCAGCGATAGTTTTGGATGCGCCCGATCCACGAGCACGACCAGTGGCTCGGCGCATAATTAGTTGCATGCCAACGAAGGAAGCCATTCCCGCCGATATCGAAGAAATCATCGCCGCCCTCCATGCCGCTACCCGCCACGCGGAGGATTTAGTGGCGTCAGCGCCCGCGAGCGCGCTTGAACACCCGCCCGCGCCCGGCCGATGGAGCGCCGCGCAGTGCCTGTACCATTTGGCGCTCACGAATTTCGCGTATACCGCCGCCATGCGCCCCGCCTGTTTGTCCGGCATTCATCCGCGGCGCGGCCCGCTCCACGTTGGGTTCCCCACCCGCTGGTTCCTCTCCCTTCTGGAACCCCCCGTCGGCAAACGGGTGCGCGCGCCCCGCGCAATTACTCCTGCTCCGGCCATTGATGCCAGCGGCGCGTTAAGGGAGTTTCAGCGTTCCCAGGCCGCCGTCATCGAACTCCTCATGGAATGCCGCCAACTCGACCTCAACAGGATCCGCTTCCCTAACCCATTCGTCCCTGGAATACGATTCACCGTCGGAGGCGGATTTCTCATCATTGCCGCCCATGAACGCCGCCATCTGTGGCAGGCTTCTGTGGCAATATCGAGTCAAAGAACTCTGCCGGTCTAGCGATCGCGACGCTCTTTTCCGCGTTGCCATCGGACTTTAACGACTTAGCTCGACTCGCCGGAAGCTGGCGTTCGCGCATTACTGTAGTCCGCAACGGGACGCCCGCTCTTTACCCGTCTCCTCCTAACGTTTTCCGCTAACGCCGGCTTCGCCGTCGAAGAGTTCGCCACCGGGGGCCAGATCGCCTGTCTTTACAAAGGCGTTGCCCGTCTCACCGCCGATGGCGAACTTTATCTCGACGTCAACAGCGTCACCTATCCTCATGGCGCACCGCCGGAATAGGTCCGCCCCCGCTATGAGGCGAGCGAGTCTTACAACCTTGGCGCTGTTGAATTTCTTTCCGCCGCTCGTGTCCGCGCCGGATCGCTGGAACGGCTTAAAGAACTCGACTGAATTATCCTGTTAAGCGTTCTGTTTTGTGGTGTCCCGAAGCAACCGGATGTGATCGTGGGCCGCGCGGATTTCCTTATGTTGGTCCTGCACAAGGGAACGCGCCTGACCGAGGTCTTCCGACGCTAGGGCGTCACTGTACGCCTTTAAAACGGAGTCTTCTCCTCGTTCGCATTCTTCCAAAATGGCGATGTCGTCGCGCGACGACATGGAAGACTTCAATCCCATCCAGCCACGATGAAGACTGCCGGCGACGCTGCCCGTGTCCTCCACTTCCTCGCCCGATCGTTGAACTTGCTGCTGCAGAGTTCGTGAAAACTCAGCCCGCTGGTGTGAATACTTTTGAAACAACTGTTTCAAGTCGTTCCTGGTGACGTCTTCAGCCGCCGCCCGGAACCCCAATTCACCATCCTTTAACGTCTCAATCAGATCATTGATGACGGTTGTCACATCCTGTGTCATGCTCTATTCCTCCAGTAATTGCCGATCTCACTGTATCGACCCTGATCTATTTGCACGTTACTGGCCAACTACCGCGCGTTCATCGAGTACTTCACCGCTAGCCCCTCCACCGCCGTTAAGTTGATGAGATGTTCGGAAGTAACAAACTGCCACTGCTGCGTGAGAATTCCATCCGTTCCGACCGATTCCGACAACAGCTTTCCGCGTCCCAGGTTGCTCTGTACATCTTCCATCGTCATGCCCCGGCGAAGCATTGGTCGGTCGTTCCGCGAAACCGGCCGCGGGATATCCACTAATGGCCGTCCGCCCGCCTGCCCGCTGAAATCCACATACTCCCGCAGCCAGTCCATCATCTGATTCGGCAACACTTCCACCGTGCCAACCACGCGCCGCAAGTTGAATCGCGACCCGCCACGCAACCGCTTTTCCATCACTGCCTGGCGCTTAATCGCGTTCGCCGGCTCCGCCACCGCCCGCAACCGAGACTCCTCCCGATACCGCCGCGACCGCTCGCTGCTCAGCGCGGATTCCAATCGCCGCTTGCGTCCCGGGTCCGTCTCCCGCCGGATATCCCGCTCCAGATCCGTCTCGTGCCTCGATTTCGAAACATACCTCGAAACCGACGTGTTGGTATCGTCGCCAAACGTGCCGAACCCGCCTCCGTCGAGTTGTATCTCAATCAAATCCTTCTTCACGACCAACGACGTCACCATGCTCGCCCGGCCCTTGGGAATCGACACGCCGAAATTCTTCAACCGCTGGGAATACTGCTTCCAATCCATGGGTTCGTCCCGATCCAAATGCAGGTCCACGCCGTTGTGCGTGCCCGGCATGTCGATGCGCAGGATCACCTGCTTGCCCACAAACGCGCGCCGCAACTCCACTTCATTCGCCTGCGCCAATATGCCCGCGAATAGTCCTAATAAAAGTCTAACGGTCATGCTCCTATATTCCTACGCCGTACATGCAATGGCGAAATGTGCCTTGTCGATATCGCTCCCGCCAATTTCATCGTCGTCGAAAATTCGGCCTGCAACAGTTCTAGCACCCGCGCCACGCCTGTCTCGCCAAATGCGCTCAAACCCCATATATACGGTCTTCCAATGCAAATCGCGCTCGCCCCGATCGCCAGCGCCTTGAACACATCGGTGCCGCGCCGGAACCCGCCGTCAATCAAAACCGGCATCCGCCCGTTGATAACTTCTACAATTTCCGGCAGCGCTTCCAGCGTTCCCTGCAAGCTGTTCTCCGAACGCCCGCCGTGATTAGAGACAACGATTCCATCCACGCCATTCCGCAAACAGATCGCCGCGTCCTCCGCCGTCATCACGCCCTTTATAACGATCTTCATCTTCGTCAGCGCGCGCAGCCGCTCAACCAGCGTCCATGTCACCGCGCGTCCGCCCCCCTTGGCTAAAGCGGGATCGATGCCCGCGAACATCCCATGCTCTTTGTAATAGTCGGCCTGCGTCAATCCGTGGCACGCCCGGCAGCGCTGTTCCGTCTTCACGCCGCCCCGGGCCGCCGTTATCCGGTTTGACCCCGCCGCCGAGTCCACCGTTATCGCCAGCACCGAACAACCCGCCTGTTCCGCCGCCCCCGCCAGCGCCCGCGAAACCTCAAACTCCGCCTGCGTATAGAGCTGATACCACAGCGGTCCGCCAAATGCCGGCGCGACCTCCTTCACGTTCAATGACGCATTCGTCGACAGAATCATCTGCGCCTGCCGCGCCGCCGCGCCCCGCGCTGTCGCCGCTTCTCCATCCGGATGAAATGCCTGATGCGCCGCCGCCGGAGCCACCAGAATCGGATATGTGTGTCTCTGCCCAAACAGCGTCACGGAAGTGTCGACCTTTTCCACATCGATATGCCGCCGCGGACGGATTTGCCACTGCGCGAACGCATTCTCATTCGCCCTCACCGTGCCGTCATCGTCAGATCCGCCCATCAGATAGGCCCAATGCTGCGACTGCACGTTCTTCTCCGCCAACGGCAGAAAATCGAAAACATCCAGCGCGTCTTTCGCCGACGCCAGCGCCTTCCGCGCCGGTTGCCCGGCCATCTCGGCCGCCAGCAACAGCAGCGGCGATTGCTGTAAATACCGCAGAAAACAGCGCCGGTTCATGCCGCCGCTCCCAATTGGCGCGCCAGGTCAACAAAGTCTTTTGCGTACACGTCCATCCAGTCCTCTCGTCCAATATCCGCGCCGCCTCCAGGGCCTTTTTCCAACGCTCGTTCCACAAACGCCGTCTTCAATCCCGCCTTCCGCGCTCCCAACAGGTCGCCCTTATGCGCCGCCACCATCATCGTCTCCTCGGGCTTCACTCCTAACGTCGCCGCCGCGCCTAAATAGACTTTGGCTTCGGGTTTGTAAGCCCGGTATAGCTCCGCCGACAGCACACAGTCCCAAGTCAATCCGCCATGCCGCGCCAAGTCAATCAATAACGAAACATTGCCATTCGAAAGCGTCGCGCAGATGAACTTTCGCCGTAGAAGCGAAAGCCCCCGCGCCGCGTCCGGCCACGGATCCAGCCGGTGCCAGACGCGATTCAAATGAACCTTTTGCGCTTCCGTCAAACCGGTGAGCTTATATTTCTCAATCAACTCATCCAAAATGCGCCGGTGCAGCACATCAATCGATGTCCAACCCAGATCTCCGCTTCGCACCCGCGCCATCGCCGGCTGATACCCCGCCCGCCAATCGTCGGCGAACTTCGCCGCATCCACCCGCAATTCCGTTACATGGGCCTCGTGGATCACGGAAGACCGCCAATCCACCACCGTCCCAAACACGTCGAACGTGAGCGCTTTGATTCCAGTTATCAACATGTCCTGTCATAATACAGGTATGCCTGTACCGGTGTCGCAGATGTGGACCGTCGCGACGTATGTTTTGAAGCAAAGGTTAATGGGGCGCAAACGCTACCCGTTGACGTTAATGTTGGAACCGCTTTTCCGCTGTAACCTCGCCTGCGCCGGTTGCGGCAAGATACAGTACCCCGCCCATATTCTGAAACAGAATATGAGTCCGGAAGAGTGTTTCAAGGCCGCCGACGAATGCGGCGCGCCCACCATCGCCATTCCCGGCGGCGAACCGCTGCTTCATCCCCAAATCCACGAGATCGTCGAAGGCCTGGTCGCCCGCAAGAAGTACATCTACATGTGTACCAACGCGCTGCTGCTCAAGGAAAAGCTGCACCTGTTCAAAGCCAGCAAGTACCTGAGTTTCTCCGTTCATATGGATGGCCAACGCGAGCATCACGACTTTGCCGTTTGCAAGGAAGGCGGTTACGACGCGGCACTTGAAGGCATCCGCGAAGCCGTCGCCAAAGGCTTCCGCGTCACCACAAACACAACTCTCTTCGATGGCGCCGACCCGAACTCCGTCCGCGCCTTTTTCGACGAGATGATGGAGGCGGGCGTCGAGGGAATGATGGTCTCCCCCGGCTACTCGTACGATAAAGCGCCCGACCAAAGTCACTTCCTTGGCCGCGCCCGCACCCGCGGGTTGTTCAATACGATTCTCTCCAATCGCAAAGCACATTGGCGCTTCAACATGTCGCCGTTGTTTCTCGAATTCCTCATGGGCAAGCAGCACTTCAAATGCACCCCATGGGGAATGCCGACTTACAACATCTTCGGCTGGCAGAAGCCCTGCTATCTACTGCAAGACGGCTACGCCGACACATTCAAAGAATTGATGGCCGATACGGCGTGGGAGAACTACGGCACCGAATCGGGTAATCCGAAATGCGCCAATTGCATGGTACACAGCGGTTACGAAGCCTCCGCCGTGGACTATACGTTTGGTTCGCTGAAGGGGATTTGGGCCACCGCAAGCGCGACGCTGTTCGGCAGATATGAGGATAAGTCCGCGCTGGCCGCGTTGGACAAACACTTCAAGCACCCGGAACTCGTCCAAATCCAAGCCAAATCCAAGGATGAGGTCAACGTTTGAATCCGGAGTTGCAAGGCCAAGTCTGTGCCGCCGAAACGGAAGAAGATCTCCGCGACGGCCTCGAAAAAGCATTCGACTACCGTGGCGACGTGTCCGTAACCAAAAAGGACGGCGCCGTGATCCAAGGGTATCTCTTCGACCGGCGCAGCGCCGTGACGCTGCAGGAATCCTACGTCCGGGTTATTCCCCAAGGGACCACCGATAGGGTCAAAATCCGCTACTCCGAAGTCGCCGGCCTCGCCTTCACCGGCCGCGACACCGCCTCCGGCAAAAGCTGGGACACCTGGGTGAAGAAGTACTTCGAGAAGAAGGCGGCGGGCGAAAAGAACATCGAACTTCGACCCGAACACTTGGATTAAAACCGAGATAGAATAAGTGCATATGCCACGCCCACTCGTGGCGCTCATCGCCTGCGCCCTTCCGCTCCTCGCCGCCGACGGCGACGAATTCTTCGAAGCGAAGATCCGCCCCCTCCTCGCCACGCACTGCCACGCCTGCCACACCGGCGGCGCCCTCGGCAATCTGCGCCTCGATTCCCGCGAAGGCATTCTCAAGGGCGGCAAGTCCGGCAAAGTGGTCGTCGAGGGCAAACCAGAATCCAGCCTCTTGATCGAAGCTGTGAAGCGTACCCATGTGCGGCTCAAAATGCCCCCTGTTGGCGCCCTTTCGAATGACGAAATCGGCAACCTCGAAGATTGGATCCGTCAAGGCCTTCCCTGGCCCGAAGCGCAACAACAAGTCCAAACCACCGTTACCAAAATCACCCCTGCGCAGAAAGCGTTCTGGTCCTTTCAGCCAATAAAGCCAGCTACAAACGAACCCATCGACGACTTCATCAACGCCAAGCTCAAAACAGCCAAACTTGCCCCCGCCAAGCAAGCCGACCCACGCACCTGGCTCCGCCGCGTCACCCTCGGCCTCACCGGCCTCCCGCCCACCCCCGAACAGGCCGGCGCCTTCGCCGCGAACCCCGATAAGGCCAAAGCCATTGACCGCCTTCTCGTCAGCCCCCATTACGGCGAGCGCTGGGCCCGCCATTGGCTCGACCTCGCCCGTTACTCCGATGGCCAACTCGCCGCCAGTATCGACACCCCGCTCCCAAACGCCTGGCGTTATCGCGACTGGGTCATCGACGCTCTCAACAACGACGTTCCCTACAACTCTTTCGCCAAAGCTCAAATTACCGAAATCCCCAACCACGCCGCCGGTCTCGGCTTCCAAGCGCTCGGCGCAGGCGCCAACGATCAGCTCGACGTAACTACGAAGGTCTTCCTAGGTCTCACCGTCGGCTGCGCCCAGTGCCACGATCACAAGTACGATCCCATCCCCACGAAAGACTACTATTCCCTCCTCGGCATCTTCCGCAGCACCCAAACCAACGAACACGCGCTCGTCGAAAAGCAGGAAGTGGAGCGATACAAAGCCCAAAAGAAAAAAGTCGATGACCTGAAGGAAATTCTCACTGACTACCTCGCCGAGCAAACCAAACATCTCACCGATCTGCTCGCTCGCGACACCGCCAAATACCTTCTCGCCGTGTGGAACAACAAACCCGATGGTCTCGACGAAGAGACGCTCAAGCGCTGGAAAACCTACCTTGCCGACGAGAATAAGGAACACCCTTATTTAAAGGGATGGTACGACCTCCTCAAATCCAAGCCGCAAGAAGCCCAGGTCAAGGCCGAAGCCGAAAAATACCAGCAGTTCGTTCTCGAACTGCTCGACGAGGCCAAGGAAGTCGACGACAAAAACTATGTCGCCTTCGGCGGCCGCAAGGGGCAGAAAAACGAAAATACCCGTCAATACACAAATATCGTTTCACTCCCTGTCCTGAAGTTTTATCAGTGGCGCGAACTTGCCTATAAGCCCTATGTCACCGACGGCTACAAAGCCCCCGGCGGCGTCTATTTCTACGATGCGAAACAGCTCGATCGCTTCCTCGGCGGCATCGCCAAGAACTATGTGGAGAAACTCCGCGCCGAGATCAAAGCGGCCGAAGCGGACCTTCCGCCGATGTATCCGTTTCTTCATTCCGTGAAAGATGCCGCCAAACCCGCCGACATAAAGGTCGCTCTTCGCGGCGATCCCAAGACTCCCGGCGAAGTCGCACCGCGCCGCTTCCTCCAAGCCCTTTGCGAGGACGAGCCGGAACCCTATAACCAAGGCTCCGGCCGCGCCCAGTTGGCGGAGGCAATCGTCAATCACCCTCTCGCCGCCCGCGTCATCGTCAACCGCGTCTGGCAGCATCACTTCGGTAAAGGCATCGTCCGCACGCCCTCGAATTTCGGCCGCATGGGCGAACGGCCCACCCATCCCGAACTGCTCGATCAACTCGCCGCTCGCTTCATCGCCAGCGGCTGGAGCCTGAAAAAACTCCACCGCGAGATCCTCCTTACCGAAACCTACGGCCGCGCCACCGCACCCAATGTTGACGCCGATCCCGACAACAAGTTCCTCGCCCACTTTCCGCTTCAGCACCGCTTGGACATGGAGGCCATTCGCGACTCGGTTCTTCAGGTCAGCGGCCAACTTGACGCCAAAACCGGCGGCCTATCGAGCAATATTTCGGACGGCAATAAACGCCGGTCTCTTTATCTGACTGTCAGCCGCACCCGCCTCGACCCGGCCATGGCCCTCTTCGATTTCCCCGACGCCAATGGCTCCAGCGACGAACGCGCCATCACCGCCGGCCCCTTGCAAGGGCTCTATTGGTTGAACAGCGACTTCATCATCAATCAATCAAGATATCTTGATGCACGCCTTTCGAAAGAAGCCAAAGACGACACCGGCCGCATTCAGCGCGTCTACAATCTCCTTTACGGCCGCCCCCCGGATTCCGCTGAACTCAAAATCGGCATAGAATACATAGCAGCGGCCGGGCCCAACGCCTGGCCGAAATACCTGCAAGCCCTCCTCGGCTCTAGCGAATTCTCGAGCGTGAATTAACATGTTTCCACGGCGCAAATTTCTCGAAACACTCGGCGGCGGCTTCGGCCTCAGCGCCCTGCAAGGCATGTTGCAAGCGGAGCCAAACCGCCTGCCCCACTTCACGCCCAAAGCCAAACACGTCATCTTCCTGTTCTTGAACGGCGGGATGTCGCAAGTCGATACTTTCGACCACAAACCGGCCCTGACCAAGTACGACGGCCAGCCGATGCCCGGCCCCAAGATCCGTACCGACCGTGCCAGCGGCACCCTAATGCGCAGCCCGTGGGAGTTCAAGCGCTACGGCCAATCGGGCCTCGAAGTCAGTGAGATATTTCCGCAAATTGCGCAGCGGATCGACGACTTCTGCCTCATTCGCTCCATGCATACGGATAATGGCAACCACGGCCCGTCGCTCCAGTTGATGAACTGCGGCCACCAGCTTCCTGGCCGTCCTTCCATGGGTTCCTGGCTTACCTACGGCCTGGGCACGGACAATAAAAATCTTCCGGGCTTCATCGTCCTCTGCCCCGGCTTCCCCGTTCTCGGTTCTTCATTATGGAGCGCGGGCTACATGCCCTCCAGCTTCCAAGGCGTGCATATTCACAACGAAGGCGTGGAGCCTGAAAAGCTCATCAGCCACCTGCGCAATTCGCATATCTCTATTGACGAGCAGCGCAAGCAGCTCGGCCTTATCGACCAGCTAAACCGTCGTTATATGGAACGCGTCGGTAACCAGCCGCAGCTTGAAGGCGCGGTCCAATCCATGGAATCCGCCTTCCGCCTGCAAACTGAATCCGCCGGGCTTTTCGATATCCGCAAGGAGCCCGAACACGTCCGACGCCGCTACGATATTTCCGACTTCGGCCGCGGCTGTTTGATGTCGCTGCGACTCGTCGAAAGCGGCGTCCGCATGGTGCAAATCTACTTCGGCAACTTCCAGCCCTGGGACCATCACGACGACATTCGCATCCACGCCAAGCTCGCCCGCCAGTCAGACGGTCCCATCGCCGCGCTCGTTGACGATCTGAAGACCCGCGGGCTCTTCGACGAAACGCTCATCGTCATCACCGGCGAATTCGGCCGCACGCCGATGATTCAAAACTCCGGACTCGAAAAGCTGGGCTGCGGCCGCGACCACAACCCGCCGGCGTTCACGGCCCTTCTGGCCGGCGGCGGCATCAAAGGCGGCATCGCCTTTGGCGCCACCGACGACTTTGGCTTCAAAGCAGTGGAGAACAAAGTCCACGTCCACGACCTTCACGCGACAATTCTCAATCAACTGGGCTTCGACCACACCAAGCTAACCTACCGTCACGCCGGCCGCGATTTCCGCCTCACCGACGTCCACGGCGAAGTCGTCAAATCGATTATTGCTTAAGTTGAGCGGGAAACCAGCCATGGGAAAGCCGCCGAGGCGGTCGCCATTCCCGAAGATGCTTTATCAACCCGGTCAATCAAGCGGATCGGAGCGGAATCCGCCGCTAATGGCGCTCCCGCTTCGTCCGCCGCATAGGCGACGATTGAGCAGTGTAACGGGTCACAATCTTAAACCCCCGCCCGTTCCTGCCAGGATTGTGACTCGGGGCGGGGTCCAGGCCTATCGCTGACAATGTCCCCTCAACACTGCGCCCGGCGTGCCGCTATTAGCATTCGTTCAAAGAAACCGCTATCGATATCCCTGAGCAAATCTGGATCACCCGCGGCAACGTCCATGTCGGCGTCGGCGGCGTCAGCTATGTAAAGCTTCTCCGCGCATCCGATAGCTGTAAACGCCGATTACGCCTGAATTCACGTATCCCCGTTGACTACAAGGAGAAGTTCATGTAACCCAACCAGTTTTCCCGTCGAGGCCTCTTCCTGGGAGCCGCCGCTGTTGCCTCCAGCGGCCGAGCCGCCGCCGAGGATATCGGCCCGGCGATCTCGATCACTGAGGAAATCGGGCCGAGAGAAGCCGGTACTATTCCGCGCTAAGACTATGCAGGCTGTTACGCGAGTGGGGCCAACGCCCGAGGAATCAGCATATTCAGCTATAACCTCACCACCAATGCCATGTCCGTAGCAGGTATCGTCGCGCCAGCCCGTCGTTCATCGTGCTCGACGCGGCAAAGAGGTTCCTGTACTCCGGCAACGAGTCGGGCGCCGGAAGTGTCTCGGCATTCAGCGTTAACTCGCAAACCGGGGCGTTGCGTTTCCTCAACTCCACAGGCGCGGGCGGCCAGCCGGCCCACATCGCCATTCATCCGGCTGGAAGATTTCAGTGTTCCGCCAACTATACGGGAGGCACCGTGGCCGCTTTTCCCAGTCAGGGCGACGGATCATTGGGACCGCATCCCACATTCTCATGCACTTCGGCGAACTCGGAACCAACAGCGGCAGGCAGGAAGCGCCCCATCCCCATATGGTTCTGCGCGATTCCACCGGGAAGTTTGTGCTGGTGAACGATCTTGGGTTGGATTCGATCATTGTCTATTCCTTCGATACCGCGACGGGAAGGCTAGCCGAAGTCAGCCGCGTAGCGTCGGCGCCGGGAGCCGGTCCGCGACGCCTGGCGTGGCGCCCGAATGGGAATATTGTGTACTCGATCAACGAGTTGTCCAACACGATGAACACCTATAAGTGGGATGGCAATGGCTGCCTGTCTTCTTTGCAGGAGCCGGTAAGCACGTTGCCGGCGGGCTTCCGCGGCAATAGCGGCGCGGGTAAGCTTCATGTCGATGCGGCCGGCAAGTTCTTGTATGCCTCCAACCGGGGCTGCGATAATATCGCGATTTTCTCCATTGATCCGGGTACCTTCCAGCTAACGGTAGTTGACTGGGTTCACACCCACGGACGACAACCCCGGGATTTCAACTTCGATCCGACTGGAAATATGATCCACGTCGGGAATCAGGATTCGGCGAATATTGTCTCCTTTAAGGTGGACAAGACCACGGGTATGCTGACTCCGGCCGGGCTGTATGTATCCACTCCGGCGCCTGCTTGTATCCAGTTCGGCTTTGGGACTTAGTGCGGCGCATTGATCAAAGGAAGCCCGCCCCCGCAGGTTGGGGCGGGCTTCCCGGTTTTACCCCCCGAACGCCTGCCGCAACACCGCATAACTCTTCCCCACCGCCGTCAGCGGATCTTCCTTGCCCTCCATCTCCAACGACACCCAGCCCTTAAACCCCGCCCCCCGCAAGATCCCCGCAATCCGCCGGTAATCCAAATCCAGCGTGTACCATTCCCCGCCGCCGTAATAGGTCTTCGCCTGCACAATCGCCGCCAGCCCTGCCAGCCGCTGAATTCCCTCATACGGATCGCCCGGATAATTCCCTGTGTCCATATTGATCCCCAGCCACGGCGAATTCACCGCCTTATGAATAGTCAGCAAATTAT
>Ga0163150_10005028_pt1 | contig 17284 bp, 12 predicted proteins | sample OliLakLV19P2IB_FD_148628 | JGI IMG/M metagenome (GOLD analysis project Ga0163150, IMG submission 148628) | Freshwater microbial mat bacterial communities from Lake Vanda, McMurdo Dry Valleys, Antarctica - Oligotrophic Lake LV.19.P2.IB | ecosystem: Environmental > Aquatic > Freshwater > Lake >...
GGAGCAACCGTATTTCACCGCGTACACGCTGTTGCTCGCCGCGTACACGTTCGTCGGCGGATACCGGGGCGAACGTTTTCTGGCGCGCATCAGTGGGGGCCGCAGCACGGATTATCACGCCAGTGCCGCAGTGCCCTACATCATCGCAACCGGGTCCGCGGCAGCAATCGTTTATCGCTACGCCGGCCAATCCCAGGCCTCTGTTGCCTTGGCCGCGCTCGCCCTCGTTCTGGCGGGATTGGGCGTGGCGCTGCGCGCAACGGGCCTCAAATTCAGCGCGGTTACCGCGTTGGCAGTAGGAGCAGGCGTTTGGTTCTACACGCTGAACCAAACCGGGTCCGCATTGGCGCAGCATGCGTGGCTGTGGCCGATGTTGCTGGCGCAAGCCGCCGCGTGCATAGCCGTCGAACGATCCTTTTTCTGGCGGCGCGAAAGCGAAAACCCGCTCGGCCCCACCGAACACGCCGCACAGGTCGTGGCGCTGTTAATCGCGGGCGGTCTGGGCGCGGGAACGCTATCACTGGCCACACCGCCGGGATGGCGAACGGTCCTCGTATTCGCGCATGCGTTCGCGTGGATCGGCGCGTGCGTCTTGCTGGTTGACCCACAGTTCCGGTGGACTGCCCTCCTCGTTTTGCTTGCATCCGTTACCTGGCTTGCGTACATACAACGGAGTGCCGTGCCAGGCGGAAGCATGGTTGTCCTCGTGGCCACCGCGGCGGTATTACTGGCCGTGTTGTTTGCGATCTGGTTTATCCTGCCGCACCGTAGTCTGCCCGGTGGACCACACCTCGCGGCCCACAAGTGACGGCGCGCATGGATGCGAAAAGGGAAGTCGCGAACCGCATCTGCGCCACCCTGTCGAACGCCGGACATCGCGCGCTGCTGGCGGGCGGCTGTGTCCGCGACATGCTGCTGGGCCAGCCCGCAAAAGATTTCGATATCGCCACCAGCGCGACACCGGACGAGATTGCCGATTTGTTTCCGAAAACCGTAAGCATCGGCGCCGCATTCGGCGTCATGGTCGTATTGCAATCCGAAGGCGCGTTTGAAGTCACGACCTTTCGCAGCGATGGACCATACGAAGACGGCCGGCACCCCGTACATGTGAAGTTTTGCGGCGAACGCGAAGACGCAGCGCGCCGCGATTTCACGATCAACGCGATGTTCTTCGACCCGAAAACCGGCTCTGTTGTCGATTACGTCAATGGCGAAAATGATCTGCATGCCGGTATCATCCGCACAGTCGGCGATCCTCAAGCGCGTTTTGCGGAAGACCATCTGCGCCTGCTGCGCGCCGTCCGGTTTGCCGCGCGCCTTGGATTCGCAATTGATCCGCCGACGTTAGCCGCGATACGCGACATGTCATCCCTCGTGGTCAAAACCAGCGCCGAACGCATTCGCGATGAGATTATCAAGATGCTGACATCGGGCGGCGCTGGCCGCGCCATTGCGCTGATGGACGAGACGGGCCTGCTCGCGCAGGTGTTGCCAGAGATTGCGCGCATGAAAGGTGTGGCGCAACCCGAAGAGTTTCATCCCGAAGGCGACGTGTTTACGCATACAATAATTCTCGCCGATATGCTTCGGGGCGCGTCGCCCACGCTCGCGCTCGGCGCGTTGCTCCATGACGCGGGCAAACCGCTCACAATCACGTTTGAAGACCGGATCCGGTTCAACAACCACGACAAGGTAGGCGCGCAAGTAGCCGAAGAAGTCTGCACGCGTCTTCGTATGTCCAACGCGGACACGGATCGCATCGTATGGCTGGTCGCGCAGCACATGCGACTCGCGCATGCTCCACAGATGCGGGAAAGCAAACTAAAACGCTTCGTGCGAGAACCTGGGTTTGATGAACTGTTGAAACTTGGCCGTTACGATTGTGAAGCCAGCCACGGCGACACCAGCACCATCACGTGGATCGAACAATACATAGCCAATCTTTCGCCGGACGCTGTCCGGCCCACGCCATTAATCACCGGAAACGATCTCATTGCCCTGGGGATGACGCCCGGCCCTGTTTTCAAGGAGATTCTTATTTCGGTGGAAGACGCGCAACTCGAGGGCCGGATTTCAACCGCCGAAGAAGCGCTCACACTCGCGAAGCGATTGCGGGCCTAGGCGTAATGAAATTGCTCAAACCAAGCGTATGTATCCTTGATCGTCTGATCTAAAGGCCTCGGCGCATACCCGAATTCGCGCGCGGCCTTGTCGTGGCACACCGTTTGATGATGTGTGACAGCCCGCAAAGATTCTTTTGTAAATTTCGGCGGCGCTCCGGTAATCTTCCGCGCCACGTCCGCGAATGGCAACCCCAGTTTCGCCAACCAAACCGGCGTCGCAAAACGCGGCGCGGGCATGCCAGTGATGTTCGCGGCAATGCGCGCAACTTCCACGAGCGACGCGTAGTTTCCCCCGAGAAGATATCGCTCACCGCTTTTTCCCACCCTTGCCGCGGCTTCCGCGCCGATGCTCACGTCCCTGCAATCCACCCAATTGAATCCACCTTGGATCAGTGCCGGTAAACGTCCCGCGCGCAAATCAAGCAACACGCGCCCCATGGGCGACGGCTTGAAATCGTTTGGGCCAATCGCCGCGGTCGGATTGACGATGATAACTTCCAACCCGCGGTCCAAGCCTTTTAGCGCTTCGAGTTCGGCCGCTGCCTTGGAGCGATCGTAGATTGGCAGATCGCCGCCTTCCGCCAAAGCGCGTTGCTCCGTGATCGGTTCGTTCGCGGGGAACGCGGAGAACGCATGGATCGAACTGAAAAAGACGATGCGCCGCACACCTCGCGCAATGCACGCTTCGACCACATTGCGCGTGCCTTCGACGTTGGTGCGCCAAACGAGGTCTTCCTGATCGGCGGTAATGCTGACAATTCCCGCGAGATGAAATACGATTTCGGCGTTTGCGAATGCAGCGCCAAGAAGTTCTGGATCAAATACACTGCCGTGTACACGCTCGCAGTTAACGCCTTTCAACGCCCGCGCATCCCGCCGTACGAGGGCGCGCACGCCATAGTCCTGATCGACCAGGTGCCGGAGCACGTTTGCCCCGAGATGGCCGGAACCGCCGGTTAACGCTACGCGTACCATTTCGCGAATCAGGATATCGGTTGGGCGACGGGTTGGCCGAGATAGCTTCGAACGGATTCCGCGATGCTTGCGGCATCAAGTCCGATTTCCGCGAGCTGCTCTTCCCGGGTCGCATGATCGAGGAATCGATCCGGGAACCCGAGCCTCTTAATACGAAGGTCGTCGAGCGCGCCGCTGTCCGCGAAATGTTCAATCACCGCGGCCCCGAACCCACCGGGCAACGTATTTTCCTCGACGGTAATGATCGGGGCATGACGCAACCGGTCAAGCAAATCGGTATCGAGCGGCTTGATCCATCGCGCATCCGCCACGGCAATCGCGTAGCCCTCCTGCTGCAACGCTTGCGCGACGGCAAGGCACGTGCCCACGACGGGCCCGATTGCGAGCAAGGTCGCATCGGCCCCTTCGCGCAATACTTCCCCGTGCAGAATGTCGCGCCCTTCGGACGCGCCGATAGCGGGCGCCTTGCTGCGCGCGTACCGGATTGCGGACGGTCCCGGTTCGGCGAGCGCCCACTTGACCATCGCGCGAAGATCGGCGTCGTCGCGTGGGGCGCCGACTTTGATGTTCGGGACCAACCGCAGGAACGAAATGTCGAACGCGCCCTGTTGGGTCGGGCTGTCTTCCCCCACAGCCCCGGCGCGATCGATAGCAAACACCACCGGCAAGTTTTGCAGGCACACGTCATGTATGAGTTGATCATACCCCCGTTGAAGAAACGTCGAATAGATGGCGCACACCGGCCTCATCCCCTGCGTGGCAAGGCCGGCCCCAAACGTAACGGCATGCTGTTCGCAGATGCCGACATCGAAGCAACGATCTGGAAATTCTTTCTCAAACTTGGAGAGGCCGGTGCCGGTTGGCATCGCCGCGGTAATGGCGACTACGCGCGGGTCCTTGCGCGCGGCTTCGATTAGCGCGTCGGCAAATACATTCGTAAACGTCGGCGCGGACGACGCGCCGGACGACTGAAATTGCCCGGTCTGAATGTCAAACGCCTGGACGCCGTGGTACGTCAGCGGGTCTTCTTCCGCGTAGCTGTAGCCTTTGCCCTTTTTCGTCACCACATGAAAGAAAACGGGGCCATGACCCTTTTTGATATTGCGGAAGCATTCAACCAGCGTTTCGATGTCATGGCCGTCAACCGGGCCGATGTAGCGAAGGCCGAAGGCCTCGAATATCGTGCCGGGCATCAGAAAGCCCTTAACCGAATGTTCGAGACGTTCAGCCGCCTTGGTGAGCTGTTGGGGAAGCATCCGCTCCATGAAGGTCTGCATATCGCCGCGGGCTCGCGTGTATAGCCCGCCCGTAATCAGTTTGTTGAAGTAGGCAGAGATCGCGCCGACATTTTTCGAGATCGACATATTGTTGTCGTTCAAAACAACGATAAGGTCCTTGTCCAGGTGCCCTGCGTTGCTCATGGCTTCAAACGCCATTCCGGCAGTAATCGCGCCATCGCCAATGACTGCGATGGCCCGCCCTTCCTGTTGGGTCAGGTCCCGGGCAACGGCCATGCCGAGCGCGGCGCTGATCGACGTCGAGCTGTGGCCCACACCAAATACGTCATACGGGCTTTCGCTGCGTTTCGGGTACCCGCTGAGCCCCCCCTTCTTGCGAATCGTACACAACTGGTCGCGGCGGCCCGTGAGAAGTTTGTGCGCGTAACACTGATGGCCGACGTCCCACACGAGCATGTCGGATTCCGTGTCGAACACGTAGTGCAACGCAATCGTGAGATCGACGACGCCAAGGTGCGGCGCCAAATGACCGCCGTTAACCGACGCGGTCGCAATAATCTTGTCGCGGATTTCCTGGGCTAGCGCCTTGAGATCGTCAATACTCAGCGACTTCAAATCGCGTGGGGAATTGATCCCGTCGAGAATAGGAGTGTTTAGATTTTCGGGATTCAAACTGCAATCCTGTTCGGATGCCATGCATCTAATCCTTGTCGGCAAAAGCGTCGCGGAATTATACCGCAAGCGTCTCACAAAACTCACTTGCCCGTGGGCCCGCATTCTGGGCGCGGGGACATCACTGGCGAAAAGCGAAAGCGCCCGGCCCGTGGCCAGGCGCTTTGCGCTACCCCGGGTTTTACCCCTTCCCCTCGAAATAGCGTGCGGGACATACAATAACTGCATTCGCGGAAAAAGTGCAAGTTAAAAACTGGGAATATTTAGCGCCAATCCCATTTCATCAAAATTCGCGCAATACCTTTCTGGAGTGCCTAATCGAGCGGCGTGCCGTCCTGGGTCCATACCGTCAAGTTCGTTAAATCGCGCGCGCGCCGCGGAAGGAGTGATGCGGCAAGAAACCCAATTGTAAACATCACGACGTTCCCGACCAATCCTGTGTAGTACCCTTCGAAATACAGGTTTAACCATCCGGACCACGCCTCCGGTAACATGCCCAAACCGTTCAGCGAAATCAGCAACGAAAAACCGACCGCAAAGGCAATGCCCAGCGCGACTGCCCGTCCGTCCCCGCGTGTCGTGAAGAATCCAAGCATATACAGGCCGAGCAAGCCTCCGGCGGCAATCGACTGCAATTCGGTCCAGACGTCCTGCAAAGTTTTCTGTTCAGATTTAAGGAGCCAATACGCGCCAAGCACCATGATTACCGAACTCAACAACGTCACCCACTTTGCGGCCGCGACATAGTGCCGGTCATCTCGACCGCGCACCCAATGCCGCTTGTACAGATCGGTGATCGTGACAGCGGAAATGGAGTTCATTGCCGATGACATGCTCGACATCGCGGCCGCAAGCACTGCTGCAACGACAATCCCCGACAAGCCCGCGGGCAATTGGGTCGTCACGAAGTGCGGGAGAATTTCCTCGGCCTTGCGTGTCCCGTTTAGCATCATCACCGCCGCGTCATCGGGAAACACCTTGTAGAAGGCGTAGAGTCCCGTGCCGACGAACATGAAGTAGAGCCAGGTCGGCGCCGCCATCCAGCAGCACACCCACATTGCGCGCCGGGCGTCGGCCGTAGTCTTCGACGCGCAATATTTCTGGATGCTTTCCTGGTTCGTGCTGTATTCCGCGAGCCATTGAAAGAGTCCCACGATCAGCAGCATGAATACCGTCTTCTGGCTGAGCGAGAACCCCCACGGAACCGGGTGCAGTGTGCCGTCCTGCGCGTTGTATTCGCTCAGGGTAAGTTTGTCGTCTTCGATCGCGATGGAAAATATCTGGCCAATGCCCTCGGGCATTTTCCAGACTATCACTCCGAGGATGAGCAATCCTCCCAAGGTCAGGACTATGGATTGCACGAAGTCCGTCCAGATGACCGCTTCGATTCCGCCCGCAACCGTGTAATATGCGGTAACGGCGCTGCCGAGCAAAATGCAGACTTCCGGGCTCCACCCCGTCACCTTGTGCATGAGCAGCGCCGTGAGATACTGAATCATCGCCAACCGGATGCATTGGCTAAGAATAAATACCGAAGCGCCGTAAACGCGTGTTCCCGGACCGAACCTCCCTTCGAGGTATTCAAACACGGAAGTGATCTTGCCGCGCCGGAAAAACGGCACAAACCAGCGAACGGAGATATAGACTGCGAGCGGCAGCGTGATGCAGATGACATAACGCAGATACGCGGTCTTGTACGCATCGGCGGGATACGCGACAAAGGTGATGGAACTGATCATCGCGCCGAATAAGGATACGCCTATCAGCCATCCGGGATACGAGCGGCCACCAACAAAGTATTGCTCGGTCGTGTTCGCCCTGCGCGAGAAATACCAGCCGATTGCCGCCATCGACACGAAGTACAGGACTATGACCGCCAGATCAATCGCGTTCATGCAGCGCTTTCAGCATGCGTGAACGGCTCATCGGCCTGACCTCGCTGACAATCCATTCGCGCATCGCCATACCAGGACGCGTTTGCTGGGGGTATGACATAAAATCCAGTTCTATACCGAGCTTGTACGCGACCCGCCGCGCGATGAGCGGCCATACGACCCCGATGTCTTCGATGATTGGAATGCTGCCTTCGTGCCGCGCGAAGCCGGACATTTCCATGCGAAACGGCACCTTGAACAGCTTTGTTTTCGGTAGCCCGTCCGTGATCGCTTCCTGCACCCCTCCAGCTTCGCGTTCAATCGCGCAGACCTGTTCCAACGCAGGATCGAGATCAATGCGAATCAAGGATTTGCCCTCGAGGGTGTACGCAAAATGGTCCTGCCACGCGGACCAAATGCCGTGGCCGGTATAGAGTTCGAACGGCCCGTCGTGAATCTCTTGCGTGAGCGCAACGCCGGACTCGATGATCACATCCGCGGCATCGAGCATGTGTGCAAGTCGCGTGGCGCGTTCAACCAGCGAAATACTGTCACCAATGCACAGTCCGATCATTCCGCCGCCGACAAGCTGCGGAATCGTCACCATGACGGGCTTCCGAGCACGCGCGCCAATGCCGATCATCGTGCGCGCATCCGCGCCAAGTCCGGCTATCTCCTCGAAAGATTTTTTGTGGACATGCGCCAACGCGAGAATCTCGATTGCAAATTTTTCAAGCCACAACCCCATCGGATAGCCAAGATTTCCGGCGGCCTTGATAATGCTTTTACCGGGCGCAGACTTGATCCTTTCAATCAGCGCGTGGTCGATCGGCATTTGCATCTCGATCTCCGCTAGCGCCGCGGGATCGAGTTCCGTCAATTCGAAATCCCCACCGCGCGGGAGCCAAGCTGGATCGATATCCAATGGCTCGCCCGCGCAACGCTTCACCCGATCGAGCGTGCCCCCCATCTCGTGCGCGATGACGGCGCTGCTCGTCGTAATGCCATCCACGATGCCAACGCGCATCAACTCGGCGAGCAGCGTGGTGACCCCTTCGTGAATGTTCGGGCCGCTCCCCGTGATTACCGCGACGTTGCGCCCGCGCTCTTTCGCGGCAACAATCAAGTCCGCGGTCCGGTGGATGCGTTCGCGTACAACGTGATCGAGATCAGCTTCCAGCGTGTCCAGCGCGGCGCTGTCTATCGGCATGTTTATTCCATTCCCCGCTCGATCAGCATTTCTTCGGCGCGCATGAGGTCCTGTTCGGTGTCCACGCTGAAACCGCTGAACGCGTTGTCATGCACCTTGGTTTCGATCACGCGAATCGAATACCCGTGCTCGAGCACACGCAATTGCTCAAGCGACTCCGTCAACTCTAGCGGTGTAGGCGGCAACGCCGCAATCCTGCGCAGGAACTCCGCGCGATACACGTACAAGCCCACGTGTTCATAAACCCGTTGCCCGGCGTCCTGCCGGGGATATGGGATTAGTGACCGCGAGAAATACAGCGCATCGCCTTTCAAATTTGTCACGACCTTTACAACTGCTGGATCGATCAAATCTTCCTCGCGCGCGATGGGGTGCATCAGGGTAGACATGTTCAGGCCAGGGTCGTCTAGCAAGGGTTGCACCGCCTCCTCGATCATCATCGGGTCCAGAAACGGCTGGTCCCCCTGAATGTTGACGACGATAGCCGCGTCAATCTGGTCAAGGGCCTCCGCGAGGCGATCCGTGCCGCTCGGATGGTCCGGCGACGTCATCACGTATGTACCGCCGAATGCTTCCACCACGCGCGCGATGCGCTCATCGTCGGTAGCGATGGTGACCTGCGCCAGGTGCCGCGCAAGCTTCGCGCGCTCATAAACGCGCTGGATCATCGGTTTACCTCGAATTGGTTTTAACGGCTTTCCCGGCAACCGGGAAGAACCAAATCGTGATGGAATAATGCCGACAACTTTCGCAGGATTCATTTTTGCTTTTCCCCTGGCTAACCTTCCGCTTCGTGTGCGCGTTATACCCCCGCGCGCGGGCGTAATCGTAATCGATCAAGGGTTATGCTGGAAAATAGCGAATCATGTAAATGGCGACCAGCCGTTGCTCGTGATTGGCTATGCGCCTTTACTCATTCGCCCAGTCTGTTGCAGTACACGGCAGCGTGAAGCGCGACGGATTGCGGAGGTCAAGAGGGTTTGAGGGGGTGTACAAAACTTTTTTTGACGATACAAGGGGGGGTGTAGCGTCCCGCCACGAGCATGAGCGTCGTGCGGTATTCCGGGCAAGTCGAAGATTGAATTGAGGTTAGCACTCGGAGGTTGAAGCAATGGACAGGGAGCCTGGGTGCTGGGGTGCAAGGGGGTGGCCAAGTGTCGGCGTGTGATTCTGGTTGTGCCGTTTCAGTCGATTGGTGCGGATGGCCATAATGGAGGATCGCACACGCGCCGAACCTCATCCCACAACCGGGAGCAGGGTGTGCCGAGGGGCGTGCAACGGACAGACGGCGTCCCGCTGTCCGCATTGGGCCCACGATCGGCGCGCAGGCGCTCGAACTGCTCCCGGAGATGCGTCGGGAGGGACAAGGGATCGGCGATGGCTCGGGCGTCAAGTGGTCGGGTGTCTGTAGTGTTCATTGTTGAATGCCTCTACAGAATAGCCCGGGGCGTTGCACAAGGTTATTCATTTTAACGGCCGACCTCGCGAAGGGCTTACCTCATGTGTTAACTTATTGGGGGTTATAATGAAAAGCATGCGTATGAAATACAACCAAGCAACGGCAACAATTGGCACTGCGCAGATATACGAGAAAAAAAAGCCGTTAAAAACACAATCTGAACCCCGTCAATCAGAGACTAAATTGGCTCCGCGCCATTGGAGCGACTCATGTGCAAATTCAGAATGCACCTTGCATCAACTATCCCCATACATAGGAAAACTCAAAAGTTCCATTGCTTCGGACCTAATTTCCAGGTATACGAAAAATGGAAATCTCATCGTCGATCCGTTTTGCGGCGCGGGAACCATACCACTTGAAGCTATACGACTTGGACGGCGTATATTCGCATCGGACGTAAGCCAATATGCGACCGTACTTACCTGCGCCAAGCTAGCAGCTCCTATAAATCTTCAATCGGCGATTCTAAATTTCGATTGTGCTTATAGCGAATCATTACTCCTTCCGGAACCAGATTTACGACAAGTTCCCATCTGGGTGCGGCGTTTCTTTCACCCGCGTACCCTTAAGAGTGCGATTCGGCTTGCGACAGTTTGCAGGAAAAAGCGAGACCATTTCACACTAGCTTGCTTGCTCGGCATCCTGCACCACCAAAGGCCAGGTTTTTTATCATACCCGAGCAGTCATCTCGTACCATACCTTCGCAACGTAAGATTTCCCCGCGAACAACATCCCGACTTGTACGAGTATCGCGAAATCGTGCCGCGGATGCATGCAAAGATCACTCGCGCTTATAAACGAATGAAACTTCCACGACAAATACCAAAATGGACGATTCGCCGCAGCGAGATACGCGCCTTGGCCTTCCCGCAGAGTTTTGACTGCATCGTGAGTAGTCCGCCTTATATGAATGCGCTGGATTATGTCCGAGATAATCGCCTGCGCCTATGGTTCTTGACACAAGATGCCGAGACCGTTACAGATAATAGTATGACCCGGAACGAAGACGATTTTCGCAAGGCGATTCAAAAGTTAGCTGCGTGTGCAGAAAGAGGTTTGGTTTCCAATGGACACTGTGTTCTTATTGTTGGGGAAACCGTCACTCGAAGAGGTACATTACATCCAAGCGACATAACGCTTGCCATTTTCGCACAATTCGCGCCTTCGTTAACTTTGCAGCATTCGTTCCTTGACAACATCCCCGACATACGCCGCTCCAGAAAAGACTGCGCAGGTACGCGCCAAGAACGAATATTGGTTCTTAAGAAAAAATGAAACGCAATCTTCCAAAACCGGAATTTTTTCTACAACACACGATACCGGGTCGCGACGACTATAAAATTGTACGGTTGATTAAAAGTGGACTAAATGGACTAATGTTTGAAGCGTTCGCCACCAACACTTCACATACCGTCGCTTGCAAAATAATTCCTCGTGTGAACCTTGTCAATGCTCAAGAATCGCAATGGCTCGACGAAATACGAAAAGTTGCCATCTTAAGTACGCCAGTGGCGGTACGATTCCAAACCATGACGGCCTGGCTCGATGAAGCAAACGATATAGATTGTGTTCTTCTTTTCTTTGAATATATTCCAGGCATCGATCTACGCGAGTATATTAAACAGCATCTGCACCAGATCCGCGTTGGCTTCATAGAGGACTTTTTAAAGGCAATGTTCGCGTTGCTCCACAACATGGAACAAATGCACGTTCGGCATGGTGATATACACGCTGGGAATGTTCTCGTAGAAGATTGCACTGGCCAACTCGGTGGTCCGGATTATCGAATACGCGTAACAGACTTTGGTGTAACATCAGCAACGAGCGAGTCCCAAGCCCGCGACGATTATGATCAGACGGCTCTCATCTTACAGGAACTCCTTGCAAATATTAACTATCAAGACTGTAGTCCACTCGAAAGATACACCTATAACGTCCTAAATACGCATTTTCTGGCTCGGCATTTGACTGAAAGGGATCGCACGCGCGATCAATTGGCCCGCAATCCCGAAGGTCTTTACCATAAACTCCTAGATATCCCAACGGCGTTTCACCGCGAGGCTCAGGTAAAAACGAAAGTTTCCCTATCGAGTCCGTTCGACTATTTGAGTTGTGAACAAATAGGAGATTCCCATGGCCTATTGCGATCCCTTTATTCGAACAAATTTCTAGGCGTCACCCAAATCGAAGATAGGAATAATTTGGTACTAACTGGACCTAGAGGCTGTGGAAAGACAACTGTCTTCAAGAGTCTTAGCTTACAGCACCGATTATTGGTAAGCGACGAGTATTTGTCGACCATTCCGTATATTGGCATTTACTATCGATGCGATGACTTGTACGGAACATTTCCACGTTACGAAATACCTTCGAGAACCGAAGCGATAGATTTACCCATGCACTTCATATCGGCCACTCTGATTTCACAGGTATTGGAAACAATTGAACAATGGACCAGTGTCAGTTTTCCCGACCAATTCCGGGAATTGGAATCAAAGCTGACTTCCGATTTGTTGAAACTTCTTGAGCTAAATCCGATAACTGAACCAAGTGGCAATACTTTCGAAGCGCTAAAGTTTGCTATGGCAAAGCAGCGTAAACGCGCTAGATTAAAACATAGATTTACCTATGACCACCCAATGGAAGGCCTTTGGGGTCCAGATATCTTGCCTACTGTGTGCGCTGCGATTCTAAGGCAGTTTCCGAGCCTTGATAACCGCCCATTTTATTTCTTTGTTGATGATTACTCGATGCCCAAGATCACCCTCGATTTGCAAAAGAATCTTAACAGACTATTTATGCAGCGAACATCATGTTGTTTTTTTAAACTTTCTACTGAAAGCCCCGTTTCGTACGCGCGTTCCGATATCGACGGGAAATCATACGTTGAAGGACGTGAGTTTCAGCTATTAAACTTGGGTCTTGTTTTTCTGCATGCTAAGCCAGACGAAAAATTGGCTTTTATTGAAGATGTGTTTGCAAGAAGATTTGGTGCCGTCGAAGGATATCCTGTTAAAACTCTATTAGAGCTTCTAGGAGAGTCAGACTCAAGGAGCTACAACGATATAGCACGTGCCATCAGAAACGACAAAAAACTTAACGTTTGGGGCCGACATTCACTTTCTGAATTGTGTAGCGGAGATGTTTTCTATCTGATTGGACTGGTTGGCCGCATGATCGAGGACGCCGGAGGAGCGTCTGCCCTTAAAACATCGCCAGCAGTACCGAAACTTCGGAAGGAGATACAAGCCGATGCAATTCGCTCTGAAGCTGGGAGTTTTTTGCAGGGTTTGCGCGGCACTAGCAACGGCGAGCATTTAGTTCATGTCGTGACCGCGTTCGCAGTTGTCGCCTTTTCCTATCTTAAGTTTCGGGACAGCAAGAATGAAAGTTCATCGCCACCCTATTTGGCATCTCGAATCGAACCATATGAGGATTTAAATTTAGGAAAAGAGGCGTTGAGCGTTTATAGAGAGTTGCTTCGATATTCTTTATTCATTGAAGATCCGCGTGGAAAAAGTCGACGCGGCAAAGTGGTTCCCCGCTTGTATTTGCGTCGATGCTTACTTCCACATTTTGGCCTCACGTTTAGTCGGAGAGATTCGGTTGAGTTAGAACCAAGCGAAATTGAAGGCCTTTTACTCAATCCAAATAAATTTGAGGATGCCTATCGCCTTCGCAAACCTTTTTCGGAGTATGGGCCATCCGTTCGGATGGGCACCGATGACGTGCAATTGGAGTTTACTGATACTAAAGAAGAGGATATATAAATGCATACTGTCCTCAGAATCGACCAGTTGCTTTGCCAGGTTGACAAGCCCCGCCTCACTTCTATTGCTGACTTGGCTCTTGAGCCAGGCGACGAGCTTGTCTATTGCGCCGGATTTGAGGATCGAGCTCACTATGTACCAAGTTTGGTCGCGACGAAGTGCCCAAACGATATCACGGTGTTTAAAATCATTTACTCTCCCAGTCTGGTTCAAAATAGATCTGCAGAGATAGAACTCTTTGCGGATAACCGTGCCGTAAATAATATGTCAGGAGTCTACGATAGAGAAGATCCAGCGTGGTTCGGCGAAGAACTTCTTGAAAGTATCAGGTCCGGCAAAGGGCGTTTATTCATTGATATATCTGCAATGTCGAAATTGCTCATTGTTCAGATTTTAGCGGCTGTCGGTAAGCATTCGATGGGCTTTAGCAATTGCACTGTTATCTATACCGAAGCAGAAAAGTACCCGCCTGATCAAAAAGAGGTTGCCAGAAGAATTGCCGACAGGGGGTATAATCCCTATGATATATTATTTCTGTCAAAGGGCGTGATTGAAGTTGCCATTATACCGGAATTGTCGTCCGTCGCACTTCAAGGACAACCAACGAGATTAGTATTTTTCCCCTCTTTCAATGTTGATCAACTATCAGCACTAAGAAATGAAACTCAGCCATCAGCAATTACTTTGATTCATGGAATTCCTCCAGCGGAGGAAAATATATGGCGATTAAAGGCGATTCAAGAATTGAATAACACGAATTCTTTGGCGTCGAGAGAGGATTTTTATGCCAGCACATTGGAATACGGTGAGACCATTGATAACCTTTCAAATATATACAACGCGCACGGCGAATTTGAGCGAATTATAGTAGCGCCCACCGGCAGTAAAATGCAGGCTGTTGCAGTGGGTATTTTTCGCGCATTTATGGACGACATTACTATTGCCTATCCCACACCGCGTGAGTTCGCACATCCCGAACAATACACAAGTGGCTGCAGACGGGTTTATCGGCTTGACTTGGATAAATTTTTCGAGATAAGTTTTGCCAACCGAGAAATGTAAAAACGCAAAAGCTCTCTGGAAAACTTTATTACTTCTGTTTCCACCCTGCTAGGTGCACTCCTCTTCCATTTATGTTCATCAATTTTGCACGAACTCATAAATTCCGCTTCAAATAATCTCCAATCCCACTGATGTAGCGCTGAATTCCGATTCGGCGCATGCATGACCGATACCCACGGCTCGATCAAAAAATTCCCCATCGGAGATCAGCGTAACATAGGTAGACCTACGGTAAACGCATGTCGCGCAGTCGCTATACCGGAGATAACGGGCTGCAAAGTAGTGTCTCGCTCGCGTGAGAGCGGTGCAGTCCTGTGGCCTCACAACCCCTCCATCGCAGAAGTTGAACTCGCCACCCGCAAACCAACAGAAGCTTCAAGGATTTGAACCCTCATTGGGTCTGACGAGGAATCCTATCTTTTGCTTCGGACCAGTCAGCATAATTGGACACACCTTCGTTGACGCGGTTTTCTCGAGCGCGGAGAATGTCTTCATGCCAGGCAGGCGAGGGTACCTCGCCCGATCCGCGTTGAAGGTCGTCCCAGGACTCTTCCATTGCGCGCAATTTTTCTGCGACCGACATTTTGTCGAGCGGTATGACAACGTCCATGGGCGGATAGCCTCCTAATTGATCAATGATAGGTAAAGTATCGTTTGAGAGCAACCATGTAGCGCTGAATTCCGATTCGGCGCAGTCGGAAGGTCGACCAAGCCCGATGCGCGTCGCCTATGTGTTCCAGTCGCGGCCGGACGGTTGAATGGTGGTGCCGAACATCCCGAACCCAATTCATTTTGTCCGTGTCTGTCCATATCAGTCCGTGTCAGTCCATTCTACGCAAATCCATAAATACCCCTTAAATTAATTTCCAACCCCACTGCAACGTCTCGGCCTAATCTATAAAGGAATGACCCATCAGCACGAATAAGACTCCACGCAAATTTGGAGCGTGGGACTGCGCGCATTCCCAGGTAGCGCCTCGTTTGCCAAACGCGGCGTGCTCCGGAGTCGGTGGCGCGGAGGATGCGACTGGGGTGCTTTGTTTGCGGTCCGGGTTATTGAACATGTTCACTCGCTCGAACCTGATGTGGTCGTTCTCTCCGGCACGCGCCGAATCGGAATTCAGCGCTACACCCGCCGCCCTTGGCAATTGCGGCGCTACTAAATGCCTGCGGTACCATTGGGTATAATGTTCCCTCACTGAAATCGGGAGAGGGCGTAATGCACACACGACGACGTTTTCTGGCATTGACCGCGGCGGGAATGGCGGGCATCGGCGCGGGCAGTTTCGCGCAGGTATCGACTGATGCGTTCCAGCGCACAAAACCCGACGTCATCATCTACGAAGGCAAGTACCCGGGTTGGCCGTGGATCACCGCCGGAGCCAGCGGCACGTTGTATTGCGTGTGGCGCGAAGGCACCGAACACATGTTCTCCGCTGAAGGGCGCGTCATGCTTGCAACGAGTTCGGACAAGGGCCGCACATGGTCATCTGCCAGCGTAATTGTCGATGAGCCCGGTGTCGATGATCGTAACGTCGCCATTGTCGAACTGCCGAACGGCGAATTGCTCCTCTCCTATAATTCGTATACCAGAGACGAGGTGTCCCTGGCGATGACCGCCCGATCCGGTGATGGCGGAAAAACGTGGTCCGCGCCACAGTCCGTCGGCGTGCCGAATACGCGCACGCGCTCTGCCGGCGTCGTACTTTCTAACGGCGACGTCTTGTTACCACTGTACAAGGCCCCCGGCAACGGCGCGATCGCCGCGCTCTCGTACAACAACGGTCGGAACTGGGAATCATTCGCAATCCCCGATACCGACGGATTCGTCGGGGACGAGTGGGATGCCCTCGAACTTGAGTCAAAACATATCATTGGAATCTCGCGGAACAATATCCCGCAGTCCGATGGTTATTTCTGGGTAACCGAAAGCAAGGACCGCGGCAAAACGTGGTCAATACCGCAAAAAACCAATGTTCAAAGCCAGCGTTTTCCGTCACCACCACAATTGAGCTGGCACGGCAACACGCCGACGCTGGTCTATAGCGATCAGCGGATGGTGTCGGTGAGTGCCGTGAAAACGAGTGATCCCACGTTTGTCAGTTGGGATTTGGATTCGAAGGGAAATTGCTATCAATACATGGCCGATGGCAGCGCCATATTGGATGGGAGTTACCCTTGCAGTGTACAGGTAGCCGGAAAAGTAAGGTTAATTATTGATTACGAGATTCGTACGGAAGGTGGCCGTATTTCGGGATATTACGTAACATTTCCAGACTCATGGTAACTATATACGGCGTAGTGTTTTATGTATTTAGTGCGGTTTTTGTATTTGTAATAATGTCAATGAGATTAGGTACAATTGTCAGTGGCACAACTGATTATTCGGCACTAACTGCCGTGCCTCGCGCAAGGCAGCGGGCATAGGACGGATTTAATGCGAGCAATTGTTTTCGCGCTACTTGTTTCAATCCTCGTACTCCCGACGCAGGCAGAACCTCCGTGTGAATCGTGCTCAGACGTCCAATTTCCAGACGCCGAAGAATTTCTGAGCGCCGAGGGATACCCGGCATCCGAGCATACGGTCCTGCTCTCTTGGAGCGAGCGCGCGCACGACGGTTCGGACCAGTTTGTAACAGGTTATCACGTAAAGCCCGCTGGAAGCGCTCCTTTCGATCTTTACAGCGACGGAGAAGGCAACCTGCTCCGGGCGGCTGAAGTCGCCGCCCTGGGAATTCACCCCAAGAATTGGGACCTGCCTCCTGCCGGAAAAATCGGAGAAACGCCCGCGTCGGATACGAAATGGCTTCCGTCGACGCCAACTCCTGTGGGTGTCGCGAAATCCATCAGCCCTCGCGGCGGGACAATCCTGCCGGAAATCGATTGGGCACAGATCGCGCG
>Ga0163150_10005029_pt1 | contig 17278 bp, 17 predicted proteins | sample OliLakLV19P2IB_FD_148628 | JGI IMG/M metagenome (GOLD analysis project Ga0163150, IMG submission 148628) | Freshwater microbial mat bacterial communities from Lake Vanda, McMurdo Dry Valleys, Antarctica - Oligotrophic Lake LV.19.P2.IB | ecosystem: Environmental > Aquatic > Freshwater > Lake >...
ATGGAACAAAATTCGTAGTCATCCACTCTTCTGTCGCTTGTGCAACAAAAATAGCAAGTACGGCACCATTGTTATCTAAGAGTTTAATCGGGAATGACGCTTCAAAAAACCATGTCCCTCGCGCTTTACCACTGACTATAAATTCCTTTTCAACAGAAGCACCCGGAAGAGGAGATGTTACCTCAATAAGATCTATTGAAGAATTAGTGTATGCAATAAAAGGTTGTATATCAACAGATGTATTTTTTGGAGAAGTAAGAAAAACAAATCCTAATCCACCAGCAATGAGCATAGCCACTACTATTGACCCTGTATACCAGAATTTTTTTGTTGATTTCATATTCTTATTCTACCATTTTTGTGCCTAAAAAATTAATGGCTGAGGGTGGTTGTCTCCCTTTTTCCATGATAGTTGTAAGTGTCTGTTTTCAGAATAAATTCTCAGTGGGGATTAAAGGTACCTGACCCCTTTTTTTCCTAAATTATTCTACATCAAGAAGCCTAGCTACGCGTGCTTTAATATTATTGAAGACAGACTGCAGTTCAGTTTTAGCATCTATTGTTAATCTGGAAGTGTGCATAACCGCATTTCGTAAAGGTGTAAATCTTTTTTCATCTCGTCTCAGTCCAGCAGTTTCTGTACCACCACCACCGTCTGGGTCTGCAAGTCTTACTAACTGTTCCATTTCTAGATAATACGCATCTGTCGTATTACTTCTTATATTTATTGATAAGCCGCCACGTTCTATTGATTTTTGTTCTTTTTCTCGCCATTTTGTAATTTTATCATTTGCTTCTACGTCGGGTATAATTTCCCCCTCCTCCAATAATCTTCTGGCAAGATTTTCTGAAATAAAACACTGTGAATACATCTCAAAATTATATTCAGCATCATCTGCAAGCTCTTGTCCCCATGCTTTTGCCTTTGTTTTTCCATTTGAGGTCGTAATAATGTCCCTTATTTCCTCAGAAGATGCTGAAAAAAGATCTGTTGCGGCGCGCTGAGCAAGTGTTTTCCTAGGATTATCAACATCACCTGGTTCTCTAAGTAAAACTCTGTTAGAATCCCATTTGTCCATTATTAAATTTATAATCTCGTTTATTTCCTTTAAGTATTCTTGATAAACATCTGTTTCAACCTGCACACCCTCCCGACTGGTTGTAAAATTATCATCATCCCCGCCATCTAGCGCATTTATGTGAATTTGCCCATATAAATATTGTTCTGGAAAACGAGCAGTAGGAAAGTGTTTAAAGATGTCTACTTCTCGAACACGACCATTAACGATTAAATCGATTCCAATACGTTCTTTTGCTCCTAGAATAGCCTTGAAACGAGGGTTTTTAACTGATGCGATAAAACCCTCAATTTCTAATTTTTCTCGTGGAATATTTTCCAATTCAAGCGCTGGTTTAATTAGTTGAACATAGGGATCTTTATCAAATCCATTTATTGTCCATATAAATTGAGTGTTATCTGCCAAATCTTTTAGTTCATCAGCAGTTACCTCAATGTCATTAAAATAGATTATAAATTCAGGATCTATAAGTGTAAATTTAAAATAAAGTGCTATTATTTTTCTTAAAAAAGTTTCAGTTTGCTTTCTTTCTTCCTTAAGAGAATTAAAGAAGATGGTAGTTCCTTTTTCAAAAGGAAAAAACTCTAATTGTTCACTACTTGGCGTCATTTCAACTAAATCATGCTCATTCGTTGTTTTATCTTTTTTTATAGCTTCATCAATACTTTCATTATTAATAACCACACCAACCCAATCATCCTCTTTCTTCTTTCGTGAAAAAACAATTACTTCATCCGCACATGAAAGAAGAGCTAGTTTACCTATACCTTTTCTGCCAATATATGGTCTATTTCTTACTGGTGAACTATGGCCAAACTCATCTCTTTTTGTATAACCGATCTTAAGGAATTTCTCCTGAAGATCATCGCGTGACATACCCGTACCGTTATCTGAAATGCGCATGAATCTATGTTCTGCGTCATAATTTATTCTGACCTCTGTTCCTTCAGCATCCCATGAATTCGAGATAGCTTCACCTAAAATAGTGGTAAAACTACGATAAAGGTTTCTTCCTAAATGGTTAAAAACAGTGAAAGATATATTAAAATGAAATCCGTTATTTTCCATAAGCTTCTATATGTTTCTTTATCTGTCTGCCAATCACAACACCCAACTGAGGAGGAACCGCGTTACCAATATGCCTACTTAGTTTTGCGCTAGGAAAATCCCCGAAATCATACTCAATGGGAAATGTTTGTAGTAATGCACCCTCACGTATTGAAAGTGCTCTGTTTTGTTCTGGATGACCAAAACGTCCCGACCCATAACTTGTAAATTGCGTTGTGATTGTTGGTGACACGTTACCCCATGTCATTCGTCCGTATACTGAGGTATATGTTTGCCCGCTATCTTTTTTGTAGCAATTTGGTAATAGGTCTTTATCCCAATCTCGCCAAGTACCACCTGGTTTTGATTGAAGGATACGCTTCTTATTTATTGGCTCAAGCTTCTTTGCTTGGTGTAAATAATCCCTCTTTGATATTTCTCCTGCACCAATCTTTGGCAATTCACGAATAACATCACCTACAGTAACGTAATTGTCCTTAGTGTGTGTTTCTTTTGGTATTGAAATTTCACCTAGTCTTGAAGCAAGCAAAATTAGACGGCTACGATTTTGTGGTATGCCGTAATTTGGTGCATACACAACTTTCCAATCCACTTTATATCCAAGTCTTTCAAGTTTGTCTACGAAGTTCTTAAATACATCTGTTCTTGTTACCCCACGAACGTTCTCCATTGAAACAATGTCTGGTTTAACAACTTTTATTCCACGAATAAAGTGATCGAGTAAGTTCCATCGCTCATCTTTTACATCTTTGCGTAACTTAAAAGCATGAGAAGAAAAAGGTTGACAGGGGGCACAGCCGACAAGCACTCGAACACTACCTTTTGAGTAGATTTTATTCAGCTCTTTAAAATTAAATTTTGAAATATCTGCCGATATAAACTTAGCCGCGTTGTTTTTCTCATACGCGTAGGCGCACGATTCGTCATTATCAAGACCAGCCAAGACTGATAGCCCTGATTTTCTCAATCCGTATGTCAAACCACCTACTCCACTAAACAGATCAATGACTTCAATTTTTTTCTTCATATTATTGAGCAAATTATATCAAAATTGTAATATTTTTAATAGCCAAGAATTAATCATTAAAATAACAACTGATTCTCTCCGATACTTTATAAGCGGTTTATTGTAAAGCTCAATAGCTAAAGTGATTGACTCTATAGATTTCGATAACAGGTTTTGGGAGATTGTCATAGCGTTTTATCAATTTCCTTCATCAACCTCTCTGTCTCAACAAGAGAAACGATCACTTTTTGATAGTGATCTATCTCTTCATGGGTTAGTGTCCGACCCTTGCGATCCTTCAGCCACTTTTGAGCTGGTTGGTAACCACCGATATAAAAATTCCAAGCAACTTCGGGAACACTACCGAAGTACTGTTCTTTATTGATAAACACATTTTCATCTTTATAAACTGGCTTCTCAACAACATCTGATCCGGAGATTGGATATGTTGTGATAAATTGATTTACCTTTGGTGATTCCAATAGGTGTAGTTGTCGTAGTTCTCTTCCTAAAGCTACAAGAGCATCAAACTGTTTTTTATCTTTTGGATATGGCACTCGTGGAAAATCTATCTTTAAAAACTCCTTATACTTTTCTCGGTATGTTGGAGAGTGTAAAACTGCGTAGATGTAATCAAAAATATCTTCGGGTGTTAGCCTGATGTCGCCTTGTTTTGTTGGATACTCTACAACGGGATACCATATTGCCCCAATGCACTCCGCAATCTTCCTTGCCTGAGTAATTTCAATATTTGGAATTCGTGCCACAGGAATGTTACCCGCCTCTCCAACTTTTAGACTTTCTCCTTTATCGGGATAAAGGTAGAGCGGGAAAATATAACCCCATTCTTTGGTTTGTAAGGAAATTGCTCCACTTTCAATCATCCACTTCGTAGCAAGTACGTGTTGAAAATCAAAAGTACTTTGCTGGCGAACGGTTATCAATCCGACATTATCCTTTAAAAATTGTTTTGATGTTTTATATCGAGATCTACCAATAAATCCTCCAGATGAATTTTGCAAGATGCTTTTACGAAGATCAAATGGTCTATAGAGAATTGTGGCCTTTTTAAATTCGTTGCTCAGACTTTCTTTTGCATTTTTTACACTCCATCCAGATGTATCCTTGAGCCCGTATTTTAAACGTAACTCATCCGACGAATTATCTTGGAAGTCCCGGAGAATACAATCCAATTCTTGATCATCGAATCGCATAGACAGAGCATCATTTTTTGTTTGTATTCCTGAATTATATTCGAACATTAATTCATCAATTTTGAAACCATTTTGATACTCGCTATCTGCGGTATTATTTTTTGGTACAAAGAAATAATACGGCTCGGAATAGTCCAATTTTTGCCAGTGAATGCTTTGTATGTCGTTATCGTTGAGAGAATCAAATTTTGATTCTCTCGTACCAAAAAGTTCACTGTGATGAACGGTACCGAGTCCTTTCTTTTCACCTTCTTTTCGTACGAAGATGTTTATGGATACACCCTGTTGAATATCAAAAACATTTTCATCCTTACTACCATCAGGCGCTTTTTCCTTTTTCTTTGAGTTGCCGTGTAGATCAAGAATATAAATATCATCAAAAGTCTCAAGTAAGTGCTTTCTCATTTGGCGATGAGTAATACCATCAATAAATGAATTATTGGTGATCATTGCTACGATACCACTGTCATTTTTTTCTATGAAATGTTCGGCAAACCTTATGAATTTGATATAGTCATCATCGAGATTTATTTTTCTCTCATTCAGATTTTTTTTATAATCTTTAATTAAATTCTGTATCCATTCGCCTTTATTGGACGAACTAACGCTATAAGGAGGATTGCCGACAACAACCATTATTGGTGTATCGTTTTTAATCTTGGATGCCTCTTTTGCTTCCTTGGCGATGCTCGCTGCAAAGTCAAACGATAGTAATTCTGGTTGAATACTGCTTTCCTCAAGAGAGTTGGTGAGATAGATGCCAAGACGAGTATTATTGAAATACTTAAAACCCGTTTCTTTGAATGCCATGGAAAGTTTAAGATGCGCAATCGTATACGGCGCCATCATAAGCTCAAAACCATGGATACGAGGTAACAGCTCATGGTGAACATAGCTTGTCCATGTTCCGTCTTGTTTTTCCTTTTTTATGCGTTCAAATATATTACGGATAACTGCGCTGATGAATGTACCAGTGCCGACAGCTGGATCAAGCACCTGGACACGATGAATGCCATTGGCATTTTTCGCCGTATCTGCTAATCCACGTGCTAATCCAAAATCTTTTTCGAGAATACTATCAACGGCTCGTACAATAAAACGTACAACGGGCAAAGGTGTGTAATAGGCTCCCATTTTCTTTCGAAGTTCTGGATCATATTCCTTCAAAAAATCTTCGTAAAAATGAATAACCGGGTCAGGACCTTTGTGAGTTTTGCCCCAGAGATCATCCTTAAAATATTCTTTCATGAGTTCTTGAACATCGGCATGAGAAAAAACCTCGCATAATTCATCTACTATGTACCCAAGGCGCTTTTCAAAGTTGCGCCCAGCAATATGATCAAAAAAGTGACCAAGAAAAGGATTAGATGCAGGAACAATGTCACGCGCTTCTTGTCGTGAAAAATTTCCTTTTGTTTCGTCATAATATCGAGCGACAAATAATCCGTATACGAGAGTCTGTGCGTACATATCAGAAAAATCATCAGGTGTAAGATCATGAACCAGTAATTTCTTTACTGCCTCATACACCTGCGTAAGGTCACTGTTCTTGTTGTTCTCATTAACAAAGAATTGTCTAACGTTATCCCTGATTCTTTGCCCTCTGCCTCCCATAATTTTTGCCAAGTGTTTGCCGGATTTGATTGGTTCTTTCTGTGATTGCGTAAAGTCAATGAGAGTTTTAGCAACATGATTATAGTGATTAGGTAGAGGCGTTATCGTCCTTTGTGTTATGTTGAAATCAGCTATCTTTATAGGTTCATCATAGCGAATGCCGTTTCTATAAAAACGAAACTCTACATAATCTGTAAGGACGAGGTTTGTGTATCCAAAGTATCTTGCCATTTGCTCTGACTTTTCAACCTTATCCAAAGAAACGCCGATGTCCTTGGCTTCTATGTATAAAATTGGCGTATCGTTTTTGAGAACTACGAAATCCGGCTTATTGCCTTGTTTAGCTCTAGCGTCATGATCAATACGTTTTACGTTTATTGATTTAAAAATCCCCTTAATCAGAATTTCGAAGTCGGTGCGATAACCCATCTCGCTTGTTTCTTTGTGTGAGAATTTATTCGAAATTGATTGAATGTATGTTGTAAAAAGTGTGTCCATATTACCTATTCATCCAAGTAATAGTCAACTGTAACACCGTCGCAATACAGACCCAGAGGAGATACGGGATGTTGGCATAGATGATCCATGCGAGACTGGGGGCGCCTGTTTCGATGTGGTTGGTGAGGGAGAATTGATAGAGAGCAAAGAGCGCCCAGATGAGGGTCGCGAGGACGAGGAGGATGTCTATGGATGCGAGGAGGTTGTTTTTCAGGCCAAATTGAAAATAGGTGAAGGAGAAATTGAAAATGAGGTTAAGAGCAAAAGGCAGCGCGACCGTCCAAGGGAGCGCTCCTTTAAAGAACTTGTAAAACACCGTGCCATAGGTAATAGCGATGATGGTGTACAAAATTGGCCATACAATTCCAAAAACTGATGGTGCTGGTGCCCATTGTGGTTTTATTAACGATTGATACCAAATTTGAGTTTGATTCATGGCCAATTTTCACGTCTCCCGATTTTGCTAGAATACCACGCAAAATCGAGGACCCTCGATTTCATAAAAATTTTAATCTTTCGAGCGACTTACGACTTTTCCAAGATTTGAGTTGTAATTCTCTACGCCTTGCCTCCTTATTACTATTATATTCTTCTTTATAATACAAAGTCCATGGAATAAATCTTTTTGTGGATATCACTTTTCCTGAATTATGCATCCGAAGTCGCTCGTTAATATCCTTGGTACATCCAATATAATACCTGCTATCTTTGTTCGATTTTAGGATGTAAGTAACATGCACGGGATTAAAATTTAATGAAATCGGGGCACACAGGCCCAAAGACCCACGACGGAGGCGCCCAGATGGGCTTGAGGAGAGTAGAGTACCAGTTGTAAGTGTTAGGGTTCATACAGCTGGATTATAACATCCGAGAGTTCTTCTACAAAGAGAGGTGGTTTGAATAAATAAAGCTTGTGTTTAGGTGTATGTTATAATTATTTTCATGAAATTACGTAGATTATTTAGAATTAGCAGGCCTAGATTCTGGATATATGAACTGGGACCTTATGTAATAGGTATAGTTGCTGCTAGTGCCGGCAGTATTGAGATTTGGTACTCTCTTCCCGTATTAATTTTCTTTGTTTTTTTCACTTATAGCGCAAATATTTATATCTACGGGATAAACGATATGTACGATTATGAGACAGACAAAAGAAATCCGAAGAAAGTATCTTACGAATCTTTGGTTTTACCCAACGAGAGAAAGGGTCTATCTCTGCACATAGCGATCACTTCACTTCCATTTTTGATATATGGATTTTTTACCACATCCCTTACTACATTTTGTGCGCTCCTTGCTTTCTTCTTCTTTGCGGGGTTCTACTCAGCATGGCCAATACGAGCAAAAGCGAGGCCATTTCTCGATAGTATCTTTAGTGCGGGACACTATATCGCAACAGCAGGATTCTCTTATCTCCTTTGTTCTGAAATACTCAATAGCCCTATCCACACTGAGACATTTATAATATCCTTAGCTGCTGGTATGTTGTGGGCTATCGCCATGCACGCCTACTCTGCAGTACCCGACATCCGTGCCGATCGTGATTCAAATCTTTCAACTATTGCTACTACGCTAGAGAAACAGAAGACTATCATACTCTGTGCTGTCCTTTACTCCTTGTCAGGAATATTATCGTATCCATTTCTTGGGGTGACAAGTATTGTTTTAGCTACTGTATATTTTATCTTCATGATTCTATCTCTACGGGCAGATGATAAAAACCTCTTCAGACTTTACACCTATTTCCCCACCATCAACACCATATGTGGTATGGCAATTTTCTTTACGATACTACTTTGGTATATCTAGAGAGCCCTAGAAGAGATTCTTTAGTGGCGCAGGATCAGTAATCCCTTCTATCCTTTTGTACACAAGCTCTGCAGATATCAGACAAATAGGCATACCTATACCTGGGTTTGTGCCAGCGCCTGTAAAATACAAATTTTTTACCTTTTTAGATATGTTATTTGGACGCATAAATGAAGTTTGACTCAAAGTATGAGCTAGTCCAAGAGCTGTGCCCTTGAATGCATTATAATCTTTTTTAAAATCCTCAACACTATATATTTCTTTTACTAAGATACGTTTTCGTAAGTCAGGTATAGCACATTCTTCCTCTACCATTTTTAGTATTTTTTCCGCATATTCTTCCTTGCCTACCAAAGAAGTATCAAGCCCTGATGCTATTGGTACCAGTATAAAAAGATTCTCGGTGTCAGGAGGTGCGACACTTGCATCGCTTTTTGTTGGAGCACACATGTAAAAGGCGGGTCTATTGGGCCATGCTGGTTTTTTAAAAATAGAATCAAAATTTTCTTTCCACAAATCTGGGAAGAATAAATTATGATGTGACAACGAAGGTATTACCCCATCGACACCTAAATACAAAATAAAAGCACTTGGGGCTAGGGTTCTCTTGTCCCACCATTTTGCGGTATGTGTACGATATTTATCTTCCATAAGATTCATTTCTGTGTGCTCGTAATCTGCGTTTGATATAACAATATCGGCAAAGTGTTCCTCTCCTCCTTCAAGCACAATTCCTTTTGCTACACCATCTTTTATTATTATTTTCTTCACATTGCTATTCATTTTAAAAGTCACATCATATTTTTGTGATATTTTTGCCAGAGCTTTTGGTATTTCATATATGCCACCTTGGGGGTACCATACACCCAAACCAAAGTCTACATAGTTCATAAGTGTATAGATACCAGGTGTGTCATAGGGCGAAGTACCCAACAAAACAGTTTGATACTGCATAACTTTTCTAAGTAAGTCATTTTTAAATAATTTGTTTATGATAGAGCTTTGCTTTTCAAACAATGGTAATTCACGACCCAAAGTCATAACTCTTTTATTAAAAAAATCAAAAAAAGAATCTGCGTTTTTATACATAAATTCATTCTTTGCAATATCATATTGGTACTTTGTTTTTTTCAAGAATTTATCAAGTACTGCACCAGATCCACTCTCAAGAGATTCAAATGTTTTTTTATTTTTTTCTATATCAGAAAAAAAGTCATACGTAGGCTTGTCTCCTTCTTGAAAAATTCTATATGAGGGCGACAAACGAGACAATGTTAAATAATCATGGATATTCTCGCCGAGTACGCTAAAAAAGTCTTCAAACACATCAGGCATCATGTACCAGCTTGGACCTTTATCAAAAATAAATGTACCTTTTGAAGAATCTCTAGTCATCAAACTTGCCCTACCTCCTACCATTTCATTTTTATCATACACAGTCACGGTGTATCCCCTTTTGCCCAAAAGTGCCGCGCTCGCGAGACTCGCTAGTCCTGCGCCTATGATAACAACTGATTTGTTTAATTTATTTTCCATATTTCATTGTTCCGCTATACCGATAGGTATACTCAAAAAATGCTACCACTAAATACCATATTTTCATGAGAGTGCTTTCACTTCTCCAGATAAATGGGTTGTGGCCAAACTTCTCAATTCTATCCAGCACACGCTCGTACATCCTACCAGAAACAAAAACAGCGAGGCGTGTATCGGCAGACAATAGCGCTATACCACGGTACCCTTCTCTGTAGAGCGCTCTCGTTTTTCTTATTTGATATTTCATCAGTTCAACCAAGGCGGGTGTGACTTGTCTTAATCGTATCGATTCACTGGTAACTCCGTACTTCTGCATGTCGTGGTGTGGTAAGTAAATCCGACCACGCAAATCATAATCTTCTGCAATATCACGAAGAAAGTTTGTCATTTGCATTGCATACGCCAATGATACAGCCTTGGGCAAAGCCTCTGTTCCACCCCCAAAGATACAAGACAGCATACACCCAACAACACCTGCAGAACCGTACATATAGTTGTCCAGCTCTTCGCGTGTTGCATAGCGTGCAATCGTAGCGTCTTGCTTCATTGCCTTTAAAAAATCTACGCTGTATTCAAAAGGTATGGTGTACTTTTTAAAAATATTTTTACAGATGACCAAGAACTGATTCTCCACCGTTATACCAAAGTACGCATCACGCCACTCCGCTTCAAATACATTCAACGCTTTTAAGGCATCTGCTAGATTATCCTTATGTTCAGTGTCTACAATCTCATCAGGGATTCTAACAAACGCATATAGATATTCTACGTCTTTAAGCACTCGCTTCGGCAAGAGTCTCGTTGCAAGAAAATACCTGATGCTAAATTTCTTTTGGAAAAGCGCCGGGTTCTTAAGAGCCTCCTTATAATTATTTTTTACGGCGGTAGATGAGATTTGTGAGTTCATACCATTTTGTTTTTTTATCCGGGTGTATCTCAATAGAAGCAATTAATTTTTGGATTTCTACTAATAGGGTTTTTTTAATTGCCTCAACATACGCAAATGCTCCGCTTTCCTTTAAAAATTCTTGCACCCACTCAAAGTCATCTTCCGCTATCGCTTTCCCCCATATTTTACTTTTAAAGATGTCGGAATATTTTTTGCTGCTTTTGTTTAATAAATAAAAAGCAAAATAAGTGTGCTGTTTTTGATTGAAATCATGAAATGTTTTTTTTCCGAGGATAACGCTCCGGCTCGTAACATCTATTTCATCATCAACAAGCTGAAAAAGCTCTCCTATTTTTTCCCCTACATCAAAGTACTGTTTAATGCGCTCTGTGCCTATGTTGCACTCGAGTGCCCCGAAGAGCATTGGTCTAGCAAAAGTATATCTACCGGACTTTATTCTATTTTTCTCCACCAACAAAGGTTCGCTTAGCCTAGAACGACGCGGTAAATCCGTATCCAGCATTTGACCTATAGCCAACTCCGATACGAGGTTGCCGTATGCAAGACCTAGCGATGTGTTATGTATACTAGCTTTAAGTATATACTGATACGCCCAGTTAAAAACTAAATCTCCAATAAGTATTGCTTGGTGAATTGCCTGGTCTTTGGACAAGCCGAACTTTTCTTGAAGGAATAATTGCATCGTAGGTACACCGTGGCGCAAGATTGCTTGATCTACGACATCGTCATGAATTATCGCGAACAAATGAAGATATTCGACTCCAAGCAGGAGGTCTTTGTTTATCGCTTGATTATGGTCGCTTGCAACCATACTAATAACAAAAGGTCTCAGTCGTTTACCACCCCGCGCAATGTTGTATATATATTCAAGATACTGATGTATTCTTTTGTCACTAGTATGTTTTTTGGCGTTTTCTATATTATCTTTTATAGATGCTATAAAAAATACATTAAATTCTTTCCTAAATACATTAAATTCTTTCATATTTTCATCGAAACGAGACTATGGGTCTATTATCTGTTTAAGATTCGGGCCTAGCACTGGTAAAATATTTTTGTTTACAATCTCTTCATAGCCTAGTCTATTGGGATGTATGCCGTCTGCAGTATTGAGGTTTGGTTGCAAAGCAACGCCGTTCAAGAAAAATGGTACGAGCGGTAGGTTATATTTTTTTGCAAGCGTGGGATATATTGAGTCAAAATATTCTTTGTACTCTCTACCATTACTCGCAACTGATTGCATACCAAGTAACACTACAGGTACTTTACTTGAAGTAATTTTCTGTATTACAGAGTCTATATTAGACAGAATGAAAGCAGGGTTAGTGTTTCGAAGCATGTCATTGGCACCGAGACCTAAGAGTATGAGGTCTGGTTTTTGTTCTAGAACAAAATCGACCCGATCGAGCCCCCCACTCGTGGTCTCACCAGACACTCCCATATTTACAACCTTAAACGTCAGGTTGTACTCTCTAAACTCTGGGTTCTTGTTTAAAATATCTTCTAATATGTTCGGGTAGCTGTCTTTTAACGGAACATTGAGTCCTGCGGTAAGTGAATCCCCAAAGGCGACTATTTTAAATTCCTTTTTACTTACCCCTGTACCCGGATCTGTATTTTGTATATTTCCTGGACTCGGCTTTTTGTATACAAAAGCATATAGAGAAAGTGAAAGAATCGATACAATAATTATCCCAATAGTTATTTTTGTTTTGAAATTCATGTTCATAATTATACTAGGATTACTTTTCGGCCAGTAAATTTTTCAAAGGAGAATTGGTCAAGGGCTTTGATATAATATAAGCAAACAGAGAAACAAGTATAATAATACCGGACACTGTAAACACAGGCATAGAGTCGAGCGTGAAGGTGCCAAATGAGAACAAGAAACGATTTAAGGCGTAGGCTATGGCGTGAGACAATGCATATGCAACAACACCTGCCACGAGCACCAGTGAGATTATTTCTAATATAAACAATGAAAGTATTGACTTGGATTTTAGACCAAAAGCCCTAAAGACAAGCACATCACTCCGCCTCTCGTATATGGACTGTCCAGTCATTACAAATATAAGAATAAGTCCAAGTATTATACTCGGTATACCGATTATTTTTAATGCGAGCACCACATTGTCTACGAGATTGCTCACGGTGCTAAATAGTACATATGTTTCTATCGGTATTATGTTTGGATATTTCGCTCCTAATTCGGATTGAATCTTTGTGATGTCTTGTGCAGGCACATCTACTGAGCCGAAATATGAAGCTGGAAATTTCGATATTACATCAGGTGAAAATACCAAGAAGAAAAATGGGGTACCACTCGACCTATCCGCGCTCCGTATATTTGTAACTACTGCTTCTACATTTATTCCTTGTATAAAGACCTCTATTTTGTCTCCAATATTAACCCCTCCTATATCCTCTGCAAAAGAGTCGTCTATAGACACAGAGTTTTTAGTTATATCGCTGTGCCAGATTCCAGAGACTATCTTCTCCCCCGCGAGTAGAGTTGATCTGTATGTCATATTGAACTCGCGAGTTATGCCTGGGTCACTAGACAGAGTCATATCCTTGTTATTTACCGATAGTAGCCGACCTCGTATGATGGGGTAACTTATAAATGTTTCTCCTACTATTTTTTTAACATCTTCTATTTGACTCTTAGTTATGTCTACCAGATAGAGAGGTGGTGCTTTCTCAGAAATATTCTGGCGTATGTTTGCAAGTATGTTTGTTTCTACCGCAGAAATTATAAAAACTCCCGAAAATGCGGTCATGATGGAGGCTATAACGATCACCGTCTCGTACCCTCGCCAAGAGAGTGACGAAATAATGCTCCGTATTATAAAAGAAAATGAATTCCTGATCTTATATAAAAATCTCACTATAAAATGCGCGAGCGCCATAAACAATGCAAATGAGCACATAAGCCCCAACATGCTATAGGCAACTAATTTGATGTCGGATGATAGTATGTACAAAAGTGTAGAAATTATGAGCGGGATAGGTATATACAAAAGAAAAGATGTATACTTTTTTGTTTTTGCATCATAAGAAATATTTGCAAGCAATTGCTTGGCTGTTATGCCATCGAGTGATCTAAAAAATGGCAAAGCGGATGAAAGTATGACTATCAAACAAATAACCCCGCCCCATATAGTTGTCGGCCATATCGCTATTCCGTTTATCTGGCTCTGTGTATTGGAGGAAATAAAAATCAGTGTGGAGTTAGAGGCAACCACGCCAAGATACGACCCGAGAGCTCCGGCAGACACACCAATGATTCCAAGTATGAGACTGTAAATTTTTTGTATTTCTGTATTAGTAGCTCCAAATGTTTTCAGGATTGCTATCGTTTTTTTAAACTTAGACAGCACATACGTGAGATTGGTTATTATATTGACTACTACCAAAAACAGAGAAATAGCTAGCACAATTCCTACAAAACTTTTTACACTTGATAATCCTCGTACAAAATTATTCGGACCATTTGAAGAGTCGTCGTATCTAATTTTATTCTCTTTTGCAAAAGCTTCTATATTTTTTCTACTACTCAAAGAGAGGTAATTTTGAACGTCTTCTCTAATTAGGATTGTATAGTTACTTCTACTCTGTGAAAGGTCTATATTTGATTTGCTAAAATCTTTTGCTCGCATAATCACTTGGGGTGCAAACGATACACCCAAAGAAACTCCATCCGGCTCTTTTTTTAAGACACCCAAAATCCTAAACACACCGTCACCCAGTAAAACATTTTCTCCAACTTTTGCATTTATTTTATCTAAAAAAGATTTTTCTGCAAATATGCCATTTTCGACCAGCGAAAAGGCGGGTTCTGAGACAACACTGCCGTATAGAGGAAAATTATCTCCGACAGCTCTGATTGAAGCTGCTACGGTGGAGCTGCTATTAATATTTTTAAAAACTGCTTGTACCGAATATTCTTTTGCTATGGTTACGTTGTTTCGATCGAGGTCTTTTAACGGTCCTTCTTCTGTGTCGATCGGCCTTGCGGCTGACAACACAATGTCTCCTCCTATGATTGTTTTACCTTCACTTATAAAATAATTTGAAATACTCTGGGAAATAGAAATAGAGCCTCCAAACAAAAAGGCTCCCACTGCGATACTAAAAAAAGTAAGCAGTAAATATTTATAGCTTCGCCTCAAGAGTGTTTTGGTAAAGTAAAATATCATAGTGCTTATGCTACATGAGAAGCTATTTTTAGCTGACCATCTTTTATCTCATATATAACATCCATCTGTTTCGCGATATTCATATCGTGAGTAATAAGCACCAGTGTCTTACTACTATTATCAACAAATGAAAGCAGTAAATCGAGTATTTTTTTGCCGTTAATAGAGTCGAGGTTGCCCGTCGGTTCGTCTGCAAATATCACATCACACCCAGAGGCGAGCACTCGTGCGATTGCCACTCTTTGTTGCTCTCCCCCTGAGAGAGTTGCTGGTAAGCTGTTTTTTCTATGTGATAGGTTTGTACTTTCAAACAATCCGTCCACTATACTGATTTTATTTTTGACACTCTGACCATTAGACCTAATTGAAAGTGGTAGCATGACGTTTTCGTATGCAGTGAAGAACTGTACCAATTCAAATGCTTGGAATATTATCCCCACTTTTTCATTTCTAAATCGGGACAACTCCTTTTCAGGTATATTGTGAATATCCACACCGTCATAGAACACAGATCCTGTTGTAGGTTTGTCTAGTCCTGCCACAATAGATAAAAACGTCGACTTACCAGACCCTGACGGACCAATGATTGCGATCTTTTGACCACTCTCTATATCGAGAGAAATATTATTGAATATTGTCGTAACCTCTTCTTTGTTTTCATAAGACTTGCTTATGTTTTTTATTTCTATCATGTGTGTATTAATTAATCGGGCAAGAGTTCTTGCCTAGCGCCGCATACAATCCGCACCAGCTAAAGATCGCCTCAAAGAGTGCTAGGCCAGAGAAGAAAAGTAGGATTGGGCTCCATGTGGTAGTGATAGCAAATACGAGAAGTGCTATAGCGATAGCTAGACGTATTATTCTATCTTTGTTGCCGATATTTTTACTGGTTCCGCGCGCTGTACTTCGTGCAAATTTTTTCAGTACTGTACGATAAACAAATCCGAATATAAACGCCAGTACAAACATAATGACAATCAGTCCCCAGCCAAAGGGTGAGAGAATAAAGTCTATTGGGGATTTGTTGAAGAAATCTTTTTTGAGCTGTGGGATAAGTGTAAGCGCGTTTACGGTCTCTTTGAAATCAAATGCTTCTATCTCGCCTATCGCTAGTGAGTACTTGCTGTCGTTGTTGATACTCCAGACACGGATCTCATAATCGCCCGCAGGAGCCTGCGCCTTGTACTCTGGACCCTGCCAATAAGTGTCATAACCAAATGGTTCAAAGAATTGCTTCCATTCAAAGCCCAACCCTTCGAGTAATGCTATTTCCTCGCCTTCTTTGAGGATGACAGCTGAGACATCTTTCTTTTGTCCGGCAATATCTGGCACAAGAACACCAACATAGAGCGCAAAAGGCTTGTCTGCGCTGATGGTATACACCGCGGGTTCGCCTACGAGCTTACCGTAGTAGGCCTTGGAAACTGCTGGATCAACCACGGTGATCTCGCTCGTCTCGACGAGGCGTGGCTGGTGAGCGGAAGCGGGTGAAGGCAAGACAAATACCCCAATGGCAAGGATTGAAAATACTGAAATTGTGAGTAACTGTTTTTTCATAATCATTTTTGTATCAAGTCATCAACCCTAACTTCGAGGGCCTTGGCTATTTTAGACAAAGTGTCGATTGTAGGATTTTGATTGACTCCATTTTCAATCTTAACAATCGTATTGAGAGACAAATCGGCCAGCCGAGCGACCTTTTCTAAGGGATAGCCCTTTTCGGCTCTGATCTTTTTTAAATTGCTTGCAATGCTCATATGAAATCTTGTTATAATTTAGTATATAGAATATAATATAAAGTATGGATTCTTTATATTTTAATCATAGCGAATTTATGAGCAAATGTAAACTGGTAACGGCGAAGCAAAACCAAAAATTTCCTTTCAATTTCTTTTTCCGCTTCGCGGTGGAGGGGTGGGGGGAGGAGACGCGAGGAAAATGCAAGGAAATTTTTTGGTCTTTGCACACGCGAGTCTGCGAGCGTGTCCGAGGCGCATTGGTTAGCATCACCACGCAATCGGAGCGTACGAGGCAGTTTCAAGCCACCACGCGCTCCGCGCGTGCGATTAGTCGGAATCAGGGTTCAACTCAAAATACATTCGAACTTTGTCCAATACACACCGCCAAAATTGAAAATCGTTTTTTGAAGCCGAAATGGGGTCGCGCCGTAGGCGCGACACAAACGCATTCCCCCCAAAAAATCCTGAATCCAAAAGGGTTTTCCACGCTCCGCGTGGCTCACTCGTTTGCCAATACAATTTTATGAATAATCAAACCAAAAAGTTTTTCATTTATACTCGCAAGTCTACGGACGACAAAGACAGACAAGTCCGCAGTATTGGCGA
>Ga0163150_10005034_pt1 | contig 17266 bp, 13 predicted proteins | sample OliLakLV19P2IB_FD_148628 | JGI IMG/M metagenome (GOLD analysis project Ga0163150, IMG submission 148628) | Freshwater microbial mat bacterial communities from Lake Vanda, McMurdo Dry Valleys, Antarctica - Oligotrophic Lake LV.19.P2.IB | ecosystem: Environmental > Aquatic > Freshwater > Lake >...
CGTCCATCAGCCGCCGCATTTGGTTTGCCAATATATGATCGATACGGGGCTGAGCCTGTTTCACGAGGGCTATCGGATTGGCGGCGCGACCAAGCCCGAGCGATTTAAGACCATGGACGCGATTTGCCGCGAGCCGCTCGACAATCGGCGGCTGATGGACGAGTGGTTTCAGCACCCGAAATACGACAAGTACTGGGCCGCTGAAGACTGCACGTTGCACTTTGCGAAGATGAACGTGCCCTGCTTCACGATCGGAAGCTGGTACGACTACATGTGCGTCGGTTCGGTCGAAAGTTATCTCGGCCGGCAGCACCATGGCGGCCCAAAATCTCGCGGGCAGCAAAAGCTGCTCATCGGTCCTTGGCTCCATGGCGGAGCCAAAGACAACCACGCCGGTGATCTGACGTATCCAGAGAATGCCACGTTCGCGCTCGAAGCCCACATGCTGCGCTGGTTCGACCATTACTTGCGCGGTGTCGACAACGGCGTCGAGCGCGAGCCGGCGATACGCTATTACACGATGGGTCCTGTCGATGAAAATCAGGCGCCAGGCAACGAGTGGCGAACCGCCGACGACTGGCCGGTTGCCAGCACGCCCACGGCGTATTATCTGCACAGTCAGACAGGCGGATTGCTCGATCAGCGCGCCCCAAAAACTGAAGAACCCCACACGACATTCACTGCCGATCCATTGCACCCCAACTCCATCCCTGGCACGGCTTTCCCCGGAGCGCGCGACGCCCAGCCGTTTGAAAAGCAAGCCGAAGTTCGCACGTTCACGACCGAGCCATTGGCCAAAGCCACCGAATGGACCGGCAAAGTTCGAGCTGAGCTGTTTGTTTCTTCGACAGCCAAGGATACCGACTTCATTGTTCGCGTGAGCGACGTCTATCCCGACGGCCGGTCGATCTTGATCATGGATTCGATTCGTCGCGCCCGGTATCGCAATGGCTTCGAACGCGAGGATTTGCTCACGCCGGGCGAAGTGGCAAAGCTGACGTTCGACATCGGCTGGCTGAGCCAGGTGTTCGCGCCGGGCCATCGGATTCGCGTCACCGTGGCCAGCACCGGCGCGCCGTTTTACGAGCCGAATCCCAACACCGGCGAGCCACTCACCATCGAGATGCCCGCGAACTTTGCGGTGGCCAAGAACGCGGTGTATCACGGGCCTGAACGGGCGTCGCGCATTGTTGCGCCGGTGCGGTCAGAATAGGGGGTGGTCTCAAGTGTCGACTCGCGTATTCCCTCTTTGTATCATTCTGGCTCGATCAAGGCCGCCTCTTGTCCGGCGAGCACAATCGTACAAATCGGTTCAGATGTATCGGAAGCTTATCCTTCGGCTTTAAAACCTGGGCCCGCCCATCGCCGGGAGGCCGCGCTCGCGACGGCGCTGTTGTAGCTGTTCCATGTACTCGGAAAACATGGCCCGCTGCTGGGGCGACGTGTTGTCGAGCATTTTGGTGCGCATCTCGGTCTGCTTGGTCGGATCCGTGCTGCGACCAAATCCGCCCGGTGGTCCGCCTGGCCCACCGAAACCTGGCCCACCGGGACCTGGTCCGCCAGAACCGGGCCCACCAGGTCCCGAAGCGACGCCGTCGCCTTGCTGCTTGCTTCGCTCGACGCGGATCTTCTCCCATTCTTTGCGGCGTTTTTCCATTTCGTCGATCTGCTTGTCGAGGTGGCCCTTGCGCTGGTCCTGAGGCAAGTCGAAATAGGCGACAACGTTCTGTTGCATCTGGCGTACAAACGGCGGCGGGTTGTCACGCATCATTTGTTCGCGCTGCTCAGGCGTAAGCTTCTCAGCCTCTTTGCGCAGCTCCTCGAACGCCTCTCGTCTTTGGTCCGGCGGAACAGCAGAGTTTTCGCTGAACAGCTTTCCCTGGAGCTCGACGACCTTGGCCACCTGCGGATCGGGACCCACTGCTAGGAAAGCCCATGCCAGGCCTCCAAGGATCACTATGGCGATTAAAGCGACCGAAGCCTTTTTCTTGTTCATGGCTCTGGACTCCGCGAAGGCCTTACGTGCAGTCGGACTGGGAGCCGGCCCGAAACCCCCAGCAGCACTTCTAAATTGGAATTGTTCATCAAAGCGATTGATTACCAGTTCGTGCGTTTCAGGATGAATCGGCATGCCCGTCCAGGTAAACGAAGCAGCGAGACCCTTCATTTCCAGGGGTACCATGGAATGGCTCGAAATCGTAAGCGACCCAAACTGTGGCGCTGCTGTAATGGACTTCGACGGTGCCCCTCACACCTGTCGTTGGATTGGGCGGGCCGGAGGGAACCGTGCGGATTAGAACCTGCGGTCGAGTTTTCCAGGCCAGATCGCGGTCATTGTATTCGTAGCTGGTTCCTTCGGCCTCGTAGTAGCTTTTGCCCTCGGGCGGTTTCGTGATCTTCAGCAGCGAGTCGTCGCGAAACGAGCTGTCGTCGGCGGGACACGCAAAGACCGGGTCGCGCTCGGTAAAGCGCAGCGCGCCTGGGACCGTGACGCCAGGATCGGGCATTGGATCGACGCTGGTCGGAGTATTGGTCGGCGTGCGATCGACCACCACCGCGCCGCGTTCCATGTAAGGTCCAAGCGTGGTGACGAGGCTCTCGCCCTTGGAGATACTGGGCATCCTCGCGCAATCGGGAAATCGAGCCCGTGAACCGCGCGAATCCATGTAGTGTTCCATCCCCACGGCGATGTTGTGCAGATTCGACAAGCATTGCGAACGTCGCGCAGCGGCGCGCGCGGCCTGCACGGCCGGTAACAACAGCCCAAACAAAAGTCCAATAATGGCAATCACTACCAGCAATTCGATTAGGGTCAGGCCAGATCGGAGTGGACGATTGGTTCGCGTCATCAACGAATCCCCAAAAATAGCTTAAGTGCAAAATAGCTGAGGGTTTGCAAAATGCTGTGAGAGTCCATCACTATAATACTCCGCCTGGGGGCTAAAGTTTCGCTGTCACTCGACCTGATGGCCCAAAAAATCCCGAATTTCAATTACATGTGCTTGAAAGTCGCGAAAGTATTGGGCTGGGAAACGTCGGCTTTTGTGCCAATGAATGTCCGTATTCGATAGGGATGACTCAGCCGATCATTGCATATCCGAATGTTCTTGGATGCGCTGAGTCTTGAATCGATCCCTGCTAGCATCAGGCACGGCTGTCACGACTTATCGACACGCGCCTCGCTTTCTTGGTGCGCGTGTCAGAAAACATGCTGCGCCAAGCTATTTTGCCGCCCAGCTTCGTCGCCAAGAACTAAGGTGTACCATGGTCCCGAGCAACTGTCGCGCATTTGGGCCCCGGTTCGGGCCACCTTATTTCTTTGCCGCCAGCGGCAATTCGAAATAACGAATCGCGCTACTGTCGACGGGCTTGTTCTCGTCGGTCGGATCGATCAGCAGGCGGTCGCCGAGGACTTCGGCGGTGACGATCTCGCCTTGGGGATTCGTCACCAGAAACTCGGCCGGATGGACGAAGACGATGAACACGCCATTCTCGCGCGAACGTGCTTGTAGAATCGGATCGTTCGACTTCGGGCCGAACATGCCGCCGGACGGACAAATCAGAAAATCGGCCCCGCTGGAGCAAAAGCCGCGCACGATGCTTTGCTCGCGGCGATCGGCGCAAATCATCACGCCCAGCGAACCATAGGGCGTCGGGAACACGCTCGATACGCTGCCCGGCTTGTTGCGAACCAATTCGTGGTCCAGCCGCTGCTTGCGATATTTGCCGACCAGCTTGCCGTCGGGTGAAAGAATGACCGCCGTGTTATAGCGGTCGTCGCCGTCGGCTTCGAGCATGCCCGCAATCAAATAGATATCCAGCTCGTGGGCCAGCTTTGCCAACCGCTCGAAGTACTTGCCGACGGGAATCGGTTCGCCGAGGGCCCGATAAGTGTCGAGCGGAATCGATTTGTCAGCGATGGCGTAGCCGTCAAGAAAGCACTCGGTCGTACACACGATCTTCGCTCCGCCCGCCGCGGCTTCGCGAATTTTCGGCTCGACGCGGCGAAAGTTAGCGGCCTTATCGCCCCGAATCCACTTGAGCACGACGCCAGCAACGCGAACGGTCGCGGGGCGCGCCGGTTCGTCGGCGCGGGCGACTGGCATCGAGACAAGAATCAGCGCAATCGCGATGAAAAGGCTTGCAGTGCCGCGTGTGGAATTCATCGAATGACCCTCCGAATCGGCTCGGTTAATATATCTGATTTCTGATAGTAACCGGTCACAAGGACATTGCAATCAACCGACATTTCAATTGCAACCACAATCATTTTTGAAATCCGCTTTCCCGCGGAGGCATTTTAAGTCTGTTCCCCGCGCCCTGCTACAATGCCCGAATGAGCGACACTGCCGACTTCGAGATGCTCGACGTCCATTATCCTGGGCCAATTAATCCCGAGCGAGAGAAGGGGATCATAGAAATCGCCGAGCAGTTTCGAGGATGGTTGATCGAGCGCAAGGAATCTTACGTAAGCCAGCATGTGTGCCTTTGCCTTGCCTTTCCCGATTACAACTCAGCCGGAAAGGCAGGTTTCGCGTTATCTGATGCCGGCGAGCACGTCGAAGGTGCGTTTTCGGTTAACGACGAGTAGGCTGCATTGAGTTGCCCTTAGAATCGGCAACACGCTGTTGGGACACTTCCCCTCCGACTCGTTGATTGCCTCGCGATACGCTGGCCGGTAGATTGGGCAATCGGATACAAAACACTTTGGGGAGAGTCGAAGATGGCTGTTGTCGATGGCGGAACGCTCGTTGGTCGGATTTTGGGTGAGCAGAAGGTCAAGCACCTGTTCACGATCAATGGCGGCCACACGTTTCCGATCCTGGCCAATCTGAAGAACAACGACATTCGCCTGATCCACATGCGCCATGAGCAGGCCTGCGCCTATGCGGCCGACGGCTGGGCTCGCACCACGGGCACGCCCGGCGTTTGTTGCGTCACGGCCGGCTGTGGTTTGACCAATGCGGTGACCGGCTTGTGCGTGGCCGGGTTGACCAATAGCGCGGTGGTCTGCCTGTCGGGTCAGCACCCTTTCAACGAAGACGGGCTCGGCTCGTTTCAAGAAGCCTATGGTTCCGACGTCTGTCGCACGTTCAGCAAGTTCACGCATCGCGTGCTCGACTGGACGAGAATCTCCTTCGACGTGCGTCAGGCATTTCGCCAGGCGATGGCCCCGCCGCAGGGCGTGTCGGTGCTCGAGATTCCGACCAACATCCTTTACAACCAGGATGAAGAAACGAAGCAGGTGCCGGGCGCGAAGATTTACGATCCCGACCAGCTCCGCTCGCAAGGCGACCCGCGTTCGATCGAGCGGACCGTCGATTTGCTGGCTCATAGCGAGCGGCCTCTGTTGGTTGGCGGCGACGGAGTGTTTTGGAGCGGGGCCGCCGAAGAGCTGGCCGAACTGGCCGAGCTCACGCGCACGCCCGTCTATACACGCCGTGCGGGGCATGGCTCGCTGAGTGAAGACAAGCCGCTGGCGGTGCAAGGCGCGTGGAAAAAACCGTTCACCGGTCGCGCCGATCTGGTCATTGCCGTCGGGTTTCGTTTTTGGAGCGGCGAGAAATTCGGGCAGCCGCCGACCTGGACCGATAAGGCCACCTACGTGCAGATCGATCCGACCGCGACGCGCGTGGGTTGGCAAGTGCCGGCCGAAGTGGCCGTCGTCGGCGATCCAAAGCTGGTCCTGCGGCAATTGATCGAGGCGGTCAAAGCGCGCAAAGCCGACTTCGGCCCCAAGAAAAATGAGACCTGGGTCGGCGAAGTGGCCATCGCGCGCGAAACCTTCAACAAAATGGTGCGCGAGCGCGCGGCCAAGACGAGCGGCGACGTGCCGATCAATCCGGATCGGCTGATCGGCGACCTGGTTAGCGTGGTCGACAAAGACGCCACGATGGTCATCGACAGCTTCACGCTATCCGGCTACATCAGCCATTGGTGGACGACCCGATTCCCCGGGCAGATCGTCGACGCCGGCCCGTTGGCTCCGGTGGGGCACGGCATCGGCATGGCGATCGGTGCGCAACTGGCCCGACCGGGCAAGCAAGTGATCACCGTGATCGGCGACGGCGGCATGGGCATCGGCGGTTGGGATATGGAAACGGCCGCCAAGTACGGCATTCCGCTGATCGCCGTGTTGTGGAACAACAGCTCGTGGGGCCCCAGCTTCGAGCAGATGCCGCTATTGAAGGGGCGCACCGATCCGTTCGACATGCTGCCCGGCATCCGCTACGACCGGATCTTCAAAGAGCTTGGCTGCCACGGCGAGCACGTAGAAAAGCCGGATGAGATCGTGCCAGCGATTCGACGAGCGCTAGAGTCGGGCAAGCCGGCCGTGATCAACGTGGTGGGCGACAAGCGCATCGGCCATCCCACGCTGGGCGGAAACCTGCTGGGGTCGACGCAGGTGTGAGGGAGCGTCGATGCAACAAACCGAGATGCGTGCGCGTCAGCCGCGCGGCTTTTCGGCAATTCCAAAGACGATGTACTTCCAGCGTGCCGGCGTGATGCGATTCACAATCGTCTGGTCGATGGCGCCGAAGGCGCGACGCTGTCTTTCGGTGCGGCCGAAGGCGCCGAGTACGCCGGTCGTGCGAATTTGTACGTTCGTAAAGTTGCTCAGGAACTCGTCGACCTCGGCGAGCGTGACATAGCGCCACGAGTCGCCCCAGCGAACGAACTTTCGGCGGATGAATTTGTGGAAGCCCGAGGCGGTCAGGTTCTCGGCGAACAGCAGCTTGCCACCCGGCTTGAGCGCCTTGTGTATCTGATCGATGGCCACCTGCTGAGCGCGTTTGTTGCCGTTGCGGCCGATGCCGCCCAGGACCGACTTGAAGGCGATGACGTCGAACTCGTTTTCGTAGGGGATTTGCGTGGCGTCGATGTCTTGATATCGAATCGCCGCGTCGAGCTGGTATTTGCGGTGAAATTCCTTCGCGGTTCGCTCGACGTCCATCAGGTCGGAGCAAACGACCGATTTGCCTTTCAGGGCCATCCACAGAGCCAGGCCACCTTCGCGGCCGCCCAGTTCCAGGCAGGTGTGGACCTGGCTCCAATCGACATGCCGATCCCAGAACTTGACTGCCTGTGACCAGTTTCTGACGTCCCAATGGATAATGTCCGCGAGCAGCCGCTCGTCCGTGGTCTTCAATCGTCGTCCTTAGCAGGCTGTTGAATGGAGTTGGCCGGGAATCGAGGGACGTGAAAACCCGTTCGGCGTTCGGCAATCTAGAAGGATCGCAGCGCTTGCCAGGCCGAGCTTGGCGTCCACTTTAGCACGGCTGGCAGCCTTCGCCAAACCCCGGTTGCGGCCTCCGTTGCTGAGAGCTATTGGCCTTCGCCAGCTCGCCAGCGAAGCTACGCGGCGTGACTGCCTGGCGAATAGCGGTGCTCGCTGGCGGCCTGCTCTTGCACGATGGCCAGCGCCTGCTCAAATTGTTTCTGTAGCATCAGGAACTTTCGCGGGTCGCCGCCATGGTCGGGGTGTAGCAGTTTCACGCGACGCCGATAGGCCCGCTTCAAATCCTCGGCCGTACATGGCAGTCGCAAGCCCAAGGCCGCGATGGCGCTCGGCGTTTCATTCCGAGCCCAATCGGGTATCGCGTGGAAATATTGCGAAAGGCGCATCAAGCCGCGGCGCAGCGAGCGCAAGTAGGCCCGAAAGTCGCGCACCATGAACAAATAGCCCAGTGCCGGCAGCAGAATCACCAGCGCGAAAAACGCGACGGTGATTGCCGTGTCGAGCGTCGTGGGCCAGGGGCCGGATGAATTGAAAGCCATCAGACGCGCATCTCACGCTTCGGGCCGACGAACGGTCGTGGACACACAGGGCGACAAACGCCGCAAGTCTTGTGCCCATACTACGACCGTTCGCGTTGTCGTACAAGACGAGCACGGCGGAAACAGCTTGGCCGGCTTCGAAACGCCCGGAAGATTTGATAAGAATCAAGAACGTTCCGGCTTTGCGGCCGGTCGAATTGCTCGCAGTGACGAACCGGCCGCGCGCAAAACGCGCATCACCTGACTGAAAAGTAACTTTCGCACCGGCCTGACTAGCGAGGATCTAACGTCGGAAGATGAGCGGGTTCTTGCCAGGCTGCTCGCCCGAAAGCGGCCCGAGCGGCGCCCGGACCGGGGCGGAACTGTTGGAACTCAATTCCAGTCCTTCGCCAAAGTAGTACTTGCGGGCCTCGGGATTGTTCAAAACTTCCTGCGGCCGGCCGTGGCACAGCACGCTACCGGAACGAATGACGTAGCTGCGATCGGTGATTTCCAGCGTCTCGCGCACCTGATGATCGGTGATCAGAATCGAGATCCCGCGCGACTGAAGATCGCGAATGATCGCTTGAATGCTGTCGATCGTGACCGGATCGATGCCAGTGAACGGCTCGTCGAGCAGGATCAGCTCGGGATCGGAAACCAGCGAGCGTGCGATCTCGAGTCGTCGGCGTTCACCACCTGAGAGCGAATCGGCCCGTGCCTTGCGCAGCCGCGTGATGTCGAACTGCTCGAGCAGTTCATCGCACCGCTCGCGCCGCGTCTTGCGGTCCATGCCCAGCATCTCCATGACGCCGAGCAAATTGTTCTCGACCGACAACTTGCGAAACACGCTCGACTCTTGAGCCAGGTAGCCCATCTTTCCGTCGCGCGCTCGCCGATACATGGGCCAGGCGGTCACGTCGACGTCGTTTAGCAGCACTTGCCCGGCATCGGGCTCGACCATGCCGCAGGTCATACGAAAGCTGGTGGTCTTGCCCGCTCCGTTGGGGCCCAGCAACCCGACGATCTCGCCCCGCTCGACCTCGAAGTCCACGCCGTCGACGACGCGGCGCCGACCGTAGGTCTTAATCAATCCGTGAACTTCGAGCATCGCCATTTTCGGGTCCTCCTGACCATCCGCCTTCGAGTCCGCCTTTGCAGGCGAAGGAGCGCAAGTGTTTCTAGCGTATGAATCCCATGTTCGAAAAATTCGGCAAGACAGGAACCGCCATGTTCGTAAACGGCACGTGAAGATTCACGGGATGCGGCCAATAGATGAACAGCGCTTTGCCGACCAGCAAATCGCGCTCGACGTAGTTCTGTCGCGACCAGAGCCGCGCGTCGGAGCTAGCCGGGCTGTTGTCGCCCAGCACGAAAAACTGGTCCTCATCCAAAGGAAAATCGAGCGCTTGCCGATCGTCGAAAACACTCGAGCCCCGTCGATCTTTCCAGTCGGCGGGCGTCGAAAGGAATTTGATCAGTTCGTCGGTTCGCATCATCGGCACATGACCGCTGGTGCCCCGGAAATCGGTAATCATGTTGGTCGGGTGGCTATCGGCGATGTAATAGAGGTCGCGCAATACCCGCAGATGGGCGACTTTCAGCGCCGCGCCGCGCGAGCCGACTCCCACCGGCGCCAAATCTCCGGGGTCGGTTGGCGTCGACCGGGGCCGATCGTTGTCCAAGTCGGGGTAATCGGTGGGAGCGTCGAACGTCACGACTTTGTTGTCGACCCACAGCAGCAGTTGTTCGTCGACATTGGCGAACATCACCTGGTGCGAACCTTTGCCGCGGACGGCCGTTTCGCCCGTTCGCTTCCAGTCGCTGACGCCATCGATCGAGAGCGTCGCGGCGCCAGTGGCCACGTCAATCGAGCAGCGAAAGTGCCGCCCGCCTTTGACCAGATCTAAAAGCGCCGTGCCCGAGTCGCTTTGCACGTCCAGCTCGCAATCTAGAATCAAGTCGCCAACCCAATGGACGCCCAGCGATGAGGGTTCCATGGTGCGATGGCGCAGCACGCGCGTGTTGAACGCGTAGAAATCGGTGATCAGTTGCGGGCGGACTTCCGTGCCCGGCGACCAGCGATCCTCGACAATCGAGTACCAATCGCTTTCCGAAGGCACGACGTGCCGATAGCGAATCCACTTGTCATCGCCGGCCGAGCCATCGACCTGATAGGTGCGAGTGTCTTTCGAGGGTTCCCAATCGCCCGGACCGCGCTGATCGTTAGGCGCTTGCCAGCGCAGTGGCCAGCCGATCGCCAATAGCTCGGGACTGGTGTAATCATTTTCGTGGACAACCTGAGCCATCGCCTGAATTTTGTCCGGCGGTTTGCGCTGGATTTCAAATTGGGCGGCGCCGTTGGCCTGGGTGTAAATATCACCGTGTAGGATCCTGACCGTCTCGTTCGGCAAGCCCACCAGCCGCTTGATGTAGTAGGTCTCGGCTTCTTCGGGAAAACGAAAGACGATCACGTCCCAGCGGCGCGGCTCCATCAGATGATAGGGCACCTTGCTGACCCAGATCCGGTCGCCGCTGTAACTGGGGTTGGCGTCGCGCCCCACGGCCAGCGGCTCGAGCGGGTCGACGTTCATCGGAAAGCGGCACACCGGGCAAGTGCATTTGACGACAGTCATCGGCTCGCCCAGCGGGTTGCCCTCGCGGTCGGCCTCTTCGCTGCCGCTTGCCGAGTAGCGAAAACCGCACTCCGGACAAACGACGTCCTTGTGGCGCCCCATGAGCGTCGGCGCCATCGAACCGGTTGGAATTACAAACGCTTCGGCTTCGAAGCTCTTGAACAGAAACGCCAGCGCAAAGGCGATCGCGATCGATTCGATCGTCTCGCGCGTGCTCCGGCTGAAATTCGAGGGTCGTGCGGGTGCGACCGGTGGGGCCGCGCTGGGCGGCAGGGGGGATTGTTTTGGCATACCGTGATTTTACCTGATGAACCCCATTCTGGCGAAGTTAGGAAAATACGGAAAAGGGATTTTCGTGCCCGGCACGCGATTGAAAGAATGAGGCCAGAAGATCATCAGGGCCTTGCCGACCATTAATTCTCGGGCGACGAAGCGCTCAGCAGGCCAAAGCCGGGCGTCCTGGCTGAGCGGGCTATTGTCGCCCAGCACAAAAAACTGGTCCTGCGCCAGCGGAAAGACACTCTCGCTCCGCTGTTCAAACGGGCTCGCCCGACCCGCCGGCGCCCACTCCTCGGGCGTCGACCAGAACTCCACCAACTGGTCGTAGCTCAATCGCGGTATCAGACCCGCGGGCATGCTGTAGTCGGACAGCCGGCCGTCCTGGGCGGCAATGTAATAGAGATCGCGCCAGAGGCGCACTTGGGACACGCGCAGCGCGGCCCCCTGCGACGCGATGCCCGCGGGCGCCAGATCGCCCGGATCTTGAACGCTGGACCTCGGAATATCATTGCCCAAAGACTCGTAGTTCGTCGTGCTATCAAACTCGACGTTCTTGCCGTTGACTTCGAGCGTCAACTGCTCGTCGAAATTGGCAAACACCAGATGATAGCTGCCCGTGCCGCGAAGTTCGGTCTGGGCGCTCGGAGCATAGTCGGGCAGGCCGTCGATCGCCAGCTGCGCGTTGCCGCTTTGACAGTCCAGCACGCAGCGAAAATGCCGACCGGCTTTCACCAGTTCCAGGGTCGCCGTGCCTTGTGCGGCGGTCACTTGCAACTGGCATTCCAACATCAAGTCGCCGACCCAGTGCAGCCCCAGCATCTGCGGCTGCTCCAGCGAGTCGCCGCGCGAGACGCTCGTGTCGTAGGCATAAAAGTCGGTGATCAACCGCGGCTTCGGTTGATAATTTTCGGGCAGCGGTCCTTTGTCGAGCAGGTCCCAGTCGTCGATTGAAGGTACATAATGGCGATAGCGCAGCCATTGCTCGGTTTCGGCAGTTCCCCCAATGGCATAGGAGCGGCTGCCATCGGTGCTCGCCCAGTTGCCAGCGGCGACTTCTGCGTTGGCGGGTTGCCAACGAACCGGCCAGCGTTTTTCCGTCATCTGGTCGTCGACCCAATCGTTGTCGTAGACGATCTGAGCCATCGCGCGGCGTTTGACGGCATCGCGCCGCTCGATGCGAAAGGGTTGGTCCGGATGCGGCTTGATATACAAGTCGCCATGCCACAGCCGCACGGTTTCCTCGGGCAAACCCACCAGCCGCTTGATGTAATTGGTTTCGGCTTCACCGGGATACTTGAACACGACGATGTCCCAACGTCGCGGGTCGGCGAACTCATAGGCAAACTTGCTGACCAGGATGCGATCGCCACCATAGGTTGGGAACTGGCGACCTTCGGGGGTGCGTGGATCGACCGACGCCGTGTAGCGGCAAAGCGGGCAAGTCACGGCGATAACGTCGCGAGGCTTCGCGCGGCGGCCTTGTTGTTGAGCCACGTCGTCAGCTTCGCCGCTCGCGCCAGCCTGATATTCGAAGCCGCACTCGGGGCACGGCAGGTCTTTGTGCGCGCCCATCAGCGTGGGCGCCATCGACCCGGTCGGGATCACAAACGCTTCGGCTTCGAACGTGCGAAACACGAAGGCTAGGATGAAGGCCACCACGATCGACTCGACGCTTTCGCGGATTGCATAAGCCGAAATGAAGCCGGGCTTTGGCTTTTCCGATGTGGTCGGCGATGTGAGTCGCGGTGTCGTAACTCTTGTAGGCGTCGTTTTCTTTTTCATCGACTTTAACTACCAGGAAACTACTCTGCCCACAATCGAGCCCGCCGCGACATGCCGCGGCCACTCTCGACTATCCGATGAATGAGGACTGTTGTCACCCAACACGAAAAATTGATTGGGCCCCAGTTGAAAGGTCCGGTTTTTTTGATTCCCGGGCGGTAGGTAATAGACGTCACGGAGGATTTGCAAGCGATCGATTTCCAGCTTGGCAGTTCGTGCGCCGATCGCGATATCTTGAATCCCGTCGCCGTTCTCGGCCGCCTTGGGCACGTAGCAATACTCGGTCAGCACCCGATCGTCCATGGCCAACTGCAGTTGATGATCGGCCAGCACAAAATCTAACTGCACCAGGCGATTCAACGGAGATCGAAAAATCGCCGTGGCGGTTTGGCGCATCCCGTTGTGTATTAGTGTGCACCGGTTTGCGGTCATGTCCACCTCAGCAACGAATTCATCTCCACCCATCCGAGCGCGGACGTAGAACAGGCCCGGCGATTGTGCTCGCAGTTGGCAGCGCACGATGATATCGGAAACTTGATTCAGCAGGCGCGATTCGGACTGATCGCAGGGGCTGGCGTCCAGGATGGCCGGTGCATCTGGCCGATGTGTGGTGGCAAACGGTTGTCGATGCCGATAGGTAAGCCAATCGATGGCATCGGCCGAATCATCCGACGCATTGTCGGTGCTCGCTGAAGCGTTGTGATAAACGAGTCGCCCGTCCGTCTCGATCCAATGACCTTGCGAATCGGGTTGCCAGCGCTGGCTCGGTTCGGCGTGGGACTTTCGAGCTATCGACGTTTCGTAGACCGGCACCGCCATCGCGACCTGTTGAACGATGGTCTTCCGCGAGATGCGACCATTGATCACCACGTTTCCGTCAGCCAACTGCACGGTCTCGCCGGGCAATCCGACTACGCGCTTGACGCAGAGCATGTCGGGATCCTGCGGATTTCGCAGCGCCACGGTTTCCCAACGTGAGATAGGACGCCAGACAGTCGAGAAACGGTCGATCCAAACTCGCGTGCCGCCGCGATCGATCCCTGCTTCATTCAAATTGCCGGCGCCGCAATTGGGACAAACGGCCTCGGCACCAGCACCCGGCAACGATTCCTCCAGGCAGTCAAACCCGCGGCCACAATCGCGGCACTCCCAATGCCGGTGCGGGCCGAGCAAGTGAGGCGCCATCGATCCGCTCGCGACGATCACTGGCGCCCACAGACCTTCGACCAGCCAGGTGTTGACGATCATCGCAAGGATTATGCAGACCACGCTCGCGCAAACACTTTGCCGAATCAACCTAGCCGGTCGTCGAACAGGTTCGGGTGGCCCAGACGACGTGTCGTCTGGGTTGCGCAGCAACAAGAGGTTGTCTTTCGAATTGGTTTGCCGTTCGGGTTCTTCGCCTCTTGTCCCTTCGGGACCCAGACAACCCGGTTGTCTGGGCCACCCGGCGGATAGCTCAGACGACGTGTCGTCTGGGTTGCGTAGCAACAAGAGGTTGTCTTGGGAGTTGGATAGCATTTCGAGTGCCTAGTCTCTCGTCCCTTCGATACCCAGGTCACTGGGCCGTCTGGTCCACCTTGTGCTGGCAACAACCCTATGTTTTTTCGGTGCTGGTATCGAGCACTGCCAAAAAGGCTTTTTGCGGAATATCGACGCTGCCGATCGACTTCATGCGCTTCTTGCCTTCCTTCTGCTTTGCCCACAACTTTCGTTTGCGTGTGATGTCGCCGCCATAGCATTTGGCCGTGACGTTCTTGCGCATGGCCGAGATCGTCTCGCGCGCGATGATGCGCGAGCCAATGGCGGCCTGCAACGCGATCTCGAACATGTGCCGATCGATTTCAGTGCGCAATTTCTTGACCACGGCCCGGCCGCGGCGGTCGGCGTCGCGCCGATCGCAGATAATGCTCAGCGCGTCGACACGCTTGGCGTTGACCAGAATATCCATGCGGACCAGGTCGGCCGGAAAATAGCCGATCAGCTCATAGTCCATCGTGCCGTAGCCGCGCGTCACGCTTTTCAACTTGTCGTGCATATCGTATATGACGTCGGCCAGCGGCAAGTTGAACGTCAGCATCGCGCGCGTTGGCGAGAGATACTCGGTGCGCACGTAGACTCCCCGGCGGTCGGTGCACAATTGCATGACCGGACCGATCGATTCGACCGGCAACACGAAGTTGACCTTGACGATCGGCTGGCGAAATTCCTCGATTTGCCCGGAATCGGGAACTTTTTGCGGGTTGTGAATGCGCAGGGTTTCGCCGCTGGTGGTCAGCAACTCGTAGGTCACGTTTGGCGCCGTCTGCACCAGGTCCAAATTCGCTTCGCCCTCGAGACGCTGCTGAATGATCTCCATGTGCAACAGGCCGAGAAACCCGCAGCGAAATCCAAACCCCAGCGCGTCGCTGGTTTCGGGCTCGAACTCGAAGCTCGGATCGTTGATGCTCAATTTCGTCAGTGCATCGCGCAGTTCCTCGAAGTCCTGACCATCCGAAGGATAGAGGCCGCAATAGACCATGCGCTGCGGCGCGCGGTAGCCGGGCAGCGGTTCGGCGGCATCGTCGCCGGGCACGCTCACGGTATCGCCCACGTGCACCTGGCCGAGCGACTTGATGTTGCAGATCAAATAGCCCACCTGGCCGGCGACAAGTTGGTTGCATGCTCGTCGCTGTGGCACGAACTGGCCCAGCTCCAGCAGATCGTGCGTCGTTCCCGCGCGGAGGAAGCGAATCTTCTGTCCTTTGCGGACCGTGCCGTTCATTATTCGAATGTAGGTGATCGCGCCGCGAAATTCATCGTAGTGGCTGTCGAAAACCATCGCTTGCAATGGTGCGTTGGGGTCACCTTCAGGCGCTGGGACGCGCTGAACGATCGCTCGCAACAGCTCGTCGGTGCCGATGCCCGTTTTGCCGCTGCAGTGCAATACTTCGTCGGGATTGATCGCCAGCACCGATTCCATTTCGGCCACGACCTCGTCGGGCCGGGCGTGTTTCAGATCGACCTTGTTGAGCACCGGTACGATCACGAGGTTGTTTTCCATGGCGGCATAGGCATTGGCGACCGATTGGGCCTCGACGCCCTGGAACGCGTCGACCAGCAGCACCGCTCCCTCGCAGCAGGCCAAACTGCGCGAAACTTCGTATTGAAAATCAACGTGGCCCGGCGTGTCGATCAAGTTCAATTCATATTTCTCGCCGTCCATTTCATAGGCCATCGCCACGGCTCGTGCTTTGATCGTGATGCCGCGTTCTCGTTCGAGGTCCATGTCGTCGAGCATCTGTGCGCGCATCTCGCGCTTTTCCATCGTGCCGGTTTTCTCCAGCAGCCGATCGGCCAGCGTGCTTTTGCCGTGGTCGATGTGCGCGATGATCGAAAAGTTTCGGATGTGCTTGCAGTCGATATGAGCCATGGTCTGCCGTTGAAAGATTGTCTGCCGTAAAAATCGTTGTTGAACGATCGCGTCCTAAAAAGTGCCCCTAGCGCGGTCAGAATCGAGCCGTGCTCGTTGGGCGAAGGACGCTAGCGTTTTTGTAAGTGTGCGCGTCGGGCCAACCCGGCGGCTCCGATGTAGCCGGCATCGCCGCCGAGCGATGCGTAGTCGACGGTCGTGCGTAACGCAAGCATGGGAAATGCCCGCGCCGCGACCTCCTGTTGAACCCGCGCCAAGAATGTTCGGCCTGTGGCCGTATCATGCTGGCCAAACGTCATCGCTCCGCCAATCACGACGCCTTGCGGATCGATAGTGTGCATTGCCGAGACGACGCCGATTCCCAAGTATCGGGCGGTATCTAAAATAATCTCCATCGACAGCGTGTCGCCCCGATCGGCCTCTTGGTCGAGCATCAGCGGCGAAAGTTCCTCTCCGTTGTCGATCCGTGCAACGAGCGAGCTGCGACGTCCGCCTGCCAAGGCCTCTTCGGTTCGCTTGATTACCGACGAAGCGCTGGCGTAGGCCTCGAGATGCCCCTTTTGTCCGCACGAGCAGACGCGGGCCTCGTCGTGATAATCGATGATCATGTGTCCCAGTTCTGAACCCGCGCTGTTTTCGCCTTCAACCAGCAAATCGCCGACAATGATTCCGCCACCGACGCCGGTTCCCAAAGTGAACATCACCATGCTGTGCAGGACGCGCCCCCGGCCGATCCAAAACTCGCCATAGGTCGCCGCGCGGGCGTCGTTGGCAAATGTCACTGGCAACCCGGTCGCATCGCTCAGCGCGTCGCGGATCGGAAAATTCCACCAGCCTGGCAAGTTGCCGGGACTCAGCAGGATGCCATTGGCCACGTCCATCGTGCCGGGCGTGCCCAGGCCGATTCGCGAGATGGCTTTGTCTTCGAGCCCGGCCTTGCCGATCGCGTCGGCCACCGCCAGTCGAATTCGAGCCACGCCGTCTTTCGGCCCCTTTTCGACCTCAGTGGATATGCTCGTCCAACTCAACGAGCGTCCCAGATCGTCAACCACGCCGACTTTGGTGTTCGTTCCGCCCACGTCCACGCCGACAAAAAACGGAGGCTGCGCCTCAGCCAGCGAAATAAACTGCCGAAAGTGAGCCATTGCGTACGCTTGGCAAGGTGGGGAGGAGAGCGGTTAGGGTCGAAGACCCGCAACTAGAAGAAGTATAAGGAGTTGAGCTTCCTGGGGCAATCCGAGGTAAGCGACCGCCGCCGATGCGCAAGCGATTGATTGCAAACCGTTTGTGGCGAATTCCCTCGACTGCGGCCGATCTCGAAATGGGCGACTAACTTGCTGCCCGACGAGCACCGCAGGGCTGGCTTACTTCTTGGGGCGATTCTTCAGCACCTGGTGGC
>Ga0163150_10005035_pt1 | contig 17265 bp, 24 predicted proteins | sample OliLakLV19P2IB_FD_148628 | JGI IMG/M metagenome (GOLD analysis project Ga0163150, IMG submission 148628) | Freshwater microbial mat bacterial communities from Lake Vanda, McMurdo Dry Valleys, Antarctica - Oligotrophic Lake LV.19.P2.IB | ecosystem: Environmental > Aquatic > Freshwater > Lake >...
ATACGATAAAAACGGTATAATGTATGAATTACAAAAAATTATAACAAGTACAATCTCTCAGTTCCATTCAAAAATAATAGATAATCTAGATTTAAATATAAATTATATTCTAGCAGCTGTTGAGATGGATGGATTAGTGCAAGAATATGTAGACAGTTTGTCACGCCAGGATGAAGATTGTGATAAAGAGAAATGGTGATTTTATAATTCAGATCAAGATATTGATGATTTATTTGAAAGAACTTAGATGCCATACGTCTTTAAGGTTTTTTTGAATTCCCCAAGAAATCCCTATAATACTCTCATGAGTCTGTTCTCAAAAATCACAAACTGGCGGAAACTCGTTCGAGAAATCAAAATATTGGTTACAGCGTATACAGATAAGCGAACACCTCGTCATATTAAGATTATCATGGGGGTATTTTCTGTGGGGTATCTCCTTTATTTTTTGGATATTCTTCCGGACTTTATTCCTGTCGTTGGCATATTGGATGATGCTATTGTTATACCCCTGATTGCTTGGTTTTTTTCTCGATGGATTCCTCGCGAGGTGCTCGATGACGCTCGTCAGATAATTCTCAAGAATAAACAAAAATAAGAACACAAAAATCTTTGGGTAAAAAAAATTGATGATTTAAAGGCAAGTCTTCATGGGTTGCATTTTTGATTATTTTGATACAATGCAAACCACATGATAAATGACTTTTTCACTAGTATTACCGAATTTATTTTTTGCGAAAATTCTCCTGAAATCTCCGATATTCTCCTAGTACCTGGAAATAGAGATATTTCTTTGTTAGCTTCAGAGGCGGCAAAGCTGTACCATGCTGGCTATGTAAAAAAAATTGTTTTTTCTTGATGAAGAAATGCTTTTCTTAGTGATGAGAATCCAACCGAAGCATCCTGTTTGAAGCTAGCGGCTATGGAATACTGAGTACTAGAAGAAGATATTATACTCGAATCTCGCGCAAAGCACTCATTTCAAAATGCGGTTTTTACGAAAAGAAAACTTGATAAAATGGGTATCGAAATCAAATCCGCCATTCTGCTCTGTAGAGGATTTCATTCTAGAAGAGCACTGTTATCATACCAATCAGTTTTTGGTCCTAAAGTCCATTTTAGCACATCAGTGATAGCTGGATCTGCCGATATACAACCTGACAATTGGTTGCAGGATGCTGAGAAGAGAGACCTCATATTGTGAGAGGTAGCAAAAATAGGAAATTATCTCAAGAAACATCTGATACAGATAGAGCAATCAATCGATCTTACTCTATTTCAAAAGTATGCGTGAAATACATTTTCTCACAAAAAAAGACTCATATATAATAAAAATTCTTCAGAATATTTTGTCACAAAAAAGAAGATACTCCAAAAAAAACTTTCCAAAGGACACAAAAAGCTCGTCTATTTTTCCCTTGATGATATTTTTCAGGTTGGCTTTTTCCGTAACTTCATGAAGCATATTACTGATGGTCATGAATTTGGCTGTACAGAGAGTATTGATATGATCAAAAAGGTAACGACATATTTATCTGAATGGGATATTCTAACCCTTTTAAGTCTTTGGGAAGCCTATGTCCAAGCGAACAGTAAAGAGGCTCTGGTACAAATCAAACAGTTAAAAGAGAAGCATTTTTTCTGCATACTCTGCGGTTATGAGTATGATCAATTTTTAGAAGTAGTAGCAAAAGATCTGAGCATTCCACTCTGTTCCGGATCTATGCTGGAATACAACAAAAATATTTGCAATGGTGAGGTATCGATTCCCTCCTATTTTTTTGAATCACATAGTCACCATGCTCATCCTTATAATGTTGCTCAAATTATACAGCATCATATTTCAAATGAGGCTATTTACGTTATAGGACAGCCAGATATATCTCAAATAGAAACCCACAAGTGATGTCAACAAATATCCAAACTAACGTCACTGATTCTCTATTAATTCTCTTTATGAAAAAAATATTTCTTCTTTCTTCTTTCTTCTTTCTTCTTTTTGTTTTTTGAAATACCTTCGCAGCATTTACCGATACGCAGTATTCATGGTATCGAGATGCTATTACTACTCTCGAGAAAGAGGGGATTGTGAATGGGACGAGCGAGGGGATCTTTAGCCCTGATCTTCTCGTGACACGTGCGGAGATACTGACGATGCTACTGAAATCCGCTGAAGTGAAACTGCCCGAAACACAGACTGAACCATGTTTTCCAGATGTAGCAGTCGATGCATGGTATCATCCCTACATTTGTGGAGCCTCGACACTGGGCATGGCTCATGGTTTTGAATCTGGCAAGTTTGGTCCAAATGATACTGTGACGGCTCTTGAGGCTCTCGCTTTTGGCATCAAGGCATTTGACCTAAAGATAGAGAAAGAAGAGAAACAGCCCTGGTATGTGCCACTTCGAGCATTCGCTGATACAAATCATATTCTCGCAACGCATGGCTATACGCTCGCGACCAAGATCTCTCGGGCAAAAACCGCCGAGCTTATCGTCGATCTCAAATCATACAAATCTTCAAAAACACCCCTAGAAAACAAGAGTAATGGGTGTGCCGTGAATGGCAATCTCTGAACCAAAAATACGATAGAGATAGCCGGGAAGGCGAGGGAATACAATCTCGCTGTACCGAGTAACTATTCTCGCGATAAAAAATATGGACTGATTGTCGGTGTTCACGGTCGTACTAATAGTAAAGATCAAGTCCAGGCATATATGGGTCTACAAGGCCGTTCAAAGGATGATTTCATCGTCGCGTATCCAGCAGCCCTCTCAAATGGAAAAAGCTTCTCATGGAGTGAAAAGGAAAATCTCACGTTCTTTGATGCGATGATTCTCGAAGTCGCTGATAATTATTGTATCAATCGTGATGGTATCTTCATCGTCGGACATTCACTCGGTGGATGGTTCACCCAGAAGCTCGCTTGTCTGCGTGGCGACCTCGTCAAAGGTATGGTAGCAGTCGGTTCTGGCGGATACAATGGTGAGTGTACTGGTCCTGTCACGAGTCTTTTTTATCAAAATGTGAATGATCAGCTCTCATCGTATGCTTCTGGGAAAAGTGCAGAAAAAATTCGACTTGCAGTGAATCAATGTGAAGATATTTCTGAGACAGTCGTGATATGATCACTGACATGTACTCGATATGCGAATTGCTCTCTTGGGAATTCTGTCACTTGGTGTGAGGGGTATTCTGCATATCGCAATGATCCCCATAGTTGGCCACTGAGTGGAGGAGTTGATATTATCAATTTTTTGAAAAAACTATAAGACCTCTAATATTGCAAAAGTTTTTTTTGGAATATTCTTGTATGAACTGAATATTTCTTAACCCCTGCTCTTATGACAAAATACTGGTTTAGACCAAAAACATACGGCTATGGTATGATACCTATTTCTTGGGAAGGATGGCTCGTAGTAGTCATTTTTGTAGGAATTCTTGCTCTCGCAGCATATTCTAATCAGATTTTTCTGTATCCAAGACTTGAAGAAGTGGCTGGATTCTTTTTGGATATTCTTATTCTCACGTCTCTTTTTGTCATTTTTTGTAAGGATAAAACAAATGCTAAACTCTGATGGAGATGGGGAAAGAAAAAGTGGTTTTAGAGGTAACTATTGACAAATATGGTTAAGTAATAAAATATAATTACTTAACCATTTTTTATGCCATCAATTTCAGAATCCGCCGAACATCGAAACATTCGCTATACAAAAGAATGACTCCGTCAGGACGCTCGTTCTGAGCTCAACTCAGGACTTCAGACTACACCATGGAGAGTCTGAAAACTTATAGGATCCTCCCCAGATAAAAACCAATCAATAGATACTCCGTGATTGCTCGGGCGTATATTGAGTAATGATCTTACAAGGGCAGAAAGACGTAAAGTGCGAGAAATGGCCGGAGTCGGAAAATAAATACCTTTTTCCCTTTTGTCAGTTATTTTCTCTATTTTTATGGAGATAATAGAGCGCGTCAACACGGTGCGTCTTTTTTATTTTTCCTACATCCCTTTCAGACTGAAGTATCAATATTGATTGCCTCAAATGTTCGCTTTTCATCCTCTTTTTTTATTTTCCCCTTAAAGAGCATTGGTTGATCTTTTTTGAGATTTTTTTTCGTTTCTTTGCATACGTCATCAGTGCAATTGAGCGATACTTTCCATATTTTTTTATCAGGACTCTGAATAATATAGCCATCATCAGAGATGGATTCTATTTTTCATGGCAAAATACCAGATTCTGGGAGTGGCATTCATTGACGAAATTCAGCTCGCATACGTCCGTATGGGGGTACAAATCGTTGCAATTGTTTCTCTCATAATGTATTGATTTTGGTCTGATGGAGTGCGTAGCCTCCGCTAAAAGAACCGAGAATAAGTATTGAGACTATCCAAAGAGTGGAGATACGATATCCGCGGTCTGTCTTGTAAAAAACACAGTAGGCTATAGCGACACAGATGAGGGCGCCAAGTCACCATAAAAGTGGTAAATAGGGGAGTATTCTCATTGTCCCTGGAAGCGACACCCACTGCATATAGTGTCTTTCTGGTATGGTCATCTCGAGAAATAGCAATGATATCGCCAGAGTACCTATCAAAACTGCCACACAAAAAACACTCCAGAGTACTGTATGCATGGTCGTAAAATACCATTTTGATCGAGGAGTGATTTTTCTACTCTGTATGGTATCGAGGAGTAATTTACTGAGCTTGGACATAGTGAAAAAGATGAGAAAATTGTGGCTCTGTAGCAAGAGCAAAAAAGTGTTTCTTGGCTCGATTAATGAGAGTTCAGACTGTTCATACCGGTATTTGCAGGATATCACTGATTTCCTCATAGCTCTTGTCCTCCATAAACGCGAGGATGATAACGGTCTTATATTTTTCTGGCAATCATTGAATAATAGTCTGTACAGCCTGCCTGGTTTCGTGTGTTGCAATATTCTGTGAAACATTTTCATCACTGGCTATTTTTTGTATAAGAGACTGACTTTCCTCATCTTCTATATCGAGACTGGCATGATTTTTTTTATTATTTTTTCGTAAATAATCGATACAGAGATTATGAGCTATACGGTAGATCCAGCTTGAGAATTTGAGTTTTGGATTGTACCCATTCAGACTCCGATAAGTCTTGATAAAAACCTCTTGGGCAATATCTTCTATAATTTCGTGATCATCTCCGACCATACGTCCTATGTAGCGCAATAACGCACTTTCATACTTCTCAACGATGCTAGCGTATGCATTTGGATTCTTGAGTGTTTCATTTATGAGTTCATTATCACTAAGGGGAGGAGACATGCAGAGAGTATACTGATATAGTACGAAATAGAGATTTTTTTCTTTCAAAAACCCTTCTTGAAAGAAGGGTTTTTTGAATTGGAGTAGAGCTTATACATCCATTCCTTCTCCTCTTTTCATACCACCTTTTCTCATTTCTTCAGGAAGTGTGCCATCAGCTTTATATTGAGCTATCATTTTTTCAAAATGTTTTTTCATTTGTTCTTCATTTGGAGTTTTTGGAGTGTCATCATTTTCCGCATTAAGACTCATCATTGCAGCTCTCATATCTTCATTTGCTTTCTTGAAAGCAGCAAAATCATTGTTTTTAATAGCAGTTTGCATAGCAGTCAGTGCTAGTGCATGAGCCTTATGTGCAGCGACACGTTTTTGGAATTCTGCTTCTGTTGCTATCTGTGCTATCATCGCTTCACGAAATGCTGCATAGTCACCAGTTTCAATTGCTTTTTGTACAGCTTCACTGTGCATAGATCACATACCTTTTTCAGAGCCTTTTTTCTGTCATTTCTCATGTTCTTTTTTTTCTTTATTATCTTTTTCTTGTTTTGTTATCTTTTTTGTAGCCTTTTCGAGATATTTTTCTCGAGCTATTTGAAACTGTATTTCTGTTATTTTTGCTTTAAAAGTATCAGGGAGGCTCGCATAGTTATTTGTTTCTAGAGCTTTGATGATTTCTGCTTTTGGCATCGCTCTACTAGACATAGGGATTCATCCAGTGTTTGCGAAAGCTGAGAATCATGCTACAGAAGCTACTCAAAGAATGAGAGCGGGAATAAGGATTTTTTTCATAAAAGAAAAATAAAAAATAAATAGAGACAAGAAAGAAGCAAATGTCGGAATATACTCTGTGTTTCTCAAGAAGAGAAATACATAGAGCAAATCAAGAAAATAATACTATTTTTTTGTCTCTAACTCCTAATACGTCGTCAATCTTTTTTTCTTTCAAAAAACTTGTACTCACCCAAAAAGTCCTATAATAAAAAGTATATGGCTATCCAAAATCTCCCCATAATTGATCATGTAGAAGAACTCAAAGCACAAAAGAGGTATATTGAGGCGAGAGAGATGCTCGAGGGTGCCATAGCACGATACAATGATAGATATGAGCTCTATGAAGAACTCGCAGATGTGTATATCTATGAAGGGGCGTACGATAAGGCAACACTGGCGCTTGATTATGCTGAGACACTGGAAAAAGATTCTTCCACAGGACAGTATCTGAGATGATATATGGCGCTTATTAATAATGATTTTTCAACAGCTATTTCTTTTCTCGAGCGATCAAATATCAGCTCTCCTAATAATCCAGAAGTTCTCCGAAACCTCGGTTGGGCATACACCATGATGGGGGATATCAAAAAGGGCATTATCCTCCTCCAGAGAGCACTCAATATCGCTCCAGAAGATGAGCTGATTATGGAGGACCTCGGTGTCGCACTTCTCACACAATGAAATATTCAAGAAGCTCGTAAGTATCTCGTCCAGATTGGGCGTGAAGACCATATCACAAATATGGGCTTTTCTCTGTAGGTGTTGTCCATAAAAATAGTGATCTAATATTGTGTCATGTTTCATACCAATTTTCTCCAAGACAATCAATCATATCTGGTAGCTGACTATGACCTTTCATCATTGACGGTTGGTGTTTTAGTCTTTGAAAAAAGAAAACCAAAATTGATCCATAGTATTCGTACTTTTTTTGCTCCTCATGAGCGTTGATTTCATCCACATCTCTTTGAGCGAAATTTTAAACAAGCCTATGATCAACTCGCAGAAAAAGTCGCTGAAATGCCCAAAGAGGTATGTGTATTTCTCGACCATGGAGACACAGTAGCAACATCTGTGAGCTATACATTTCCACGGTCTCACACCTCAGACCCTGTTGATGTATCAGAAATTAATATGTATGCTCGAGAGCTCCTCAAACAAGCAGATCATCAAGCAAAAAAAATATGGACAGATGATATGGGGTATTTTGAGCATGACAGGAGACTTCTTTCACTTTTTTTGACCCATCTTGCTCTCGATAAAAAGCATCACCTTTTTCCTGTCTGAAAAATAGCGTCTCATATCACACTGGGGTGTCTCTTTTTTTACGGGAACAAATTTCTCCTTGATGGCATACGGAGAAGTATTGAGCTTTGTGGCTGTACATTACTTACATGCGTACCTCTTTCTGTCGTATTTCTCAATCATCTCTGTACCCAAAAGACTTTTCAAGATAATCATCTCCATCTCCATATTGGGCATGATACTACATCTGCGCTATTGCATATTGGGAAAAAAGTGCATGAAATCGAGTCTATTCCATTTGGCTGGAAAATGCTTGATGAATATCTCACACCATATCTTTCGCCTCTTGAGAGAGAATCTCTCCTTATGAGAGATGATGATATGGAGCTTCAAAAATATGATGAATATAGACAGTATACTCTTTTACTTGAGACATCTCTTCAGGTACTTTTCGAGAGATTTGGGCTTCATTGGAGTTTTTCGCATATATCGCTCTCGAGTCAGGGGCCACTGCGTCTCATACAAAATCTGGTACGTGAAAGTAAGTTGTCACCTTGGATCCAAAAAAATGCGACATTTTCTCGTCTTCAGGTAGATCCAGTGAATCATTGGCTGCACTATTGTGATACTCTAGACCCTCTTTTCTCTGTTCATCCGCACCCATTGCTTGCCCTGGTGCGTTCTGTATTCACTCCAACAAATGAAGATATTTAATTGGTCACATCCAAATGATTTTTCGATATTGCTCGAATCACTCTCTCATACAGAGGAGGATGACATTGTGATTCAATTGAGCTGAAAGAGCCATGCTGGATGGTATCATGTTGCTTTGATAGCGAGATTATTCTCACGTAAACATATCATCTTTATATGTCGGGACCATCGTCTTCGTGCTCTACTCAAACAGCACGGCTTTGTAGCACACATGTCGATGCAGTATATCTCAGATAGTATACCACAAGGAGCTCATATTATTCAAGAAAATCTCTGACCACTTGATTATATGCGGTTTAGCATTTCTCGTTTTTTTGGGAAAAGTCTTGCTTGGTTCAAAGAAAATACACCAAAGAGAAAACTTAATCTTTTCACTGTTCGGCACTCTTCGTGGTATGCCCTCATGCTCGGGATCATTATGATTCTTCTTTTGATTATCGGTATAGTGAGCCTCACGAGTCCACATGCTACTATTATGATTCGTCCTCAAGTAACACTCCAAAATGCGATTGGCAATATCGTCTTTATGTCCGAAGATGCTATTACTGCCGATACACAAGTGCCTCTCCGTAAACAGATTCTCCCTTTTGAAACCCAGAAAAAATATACGGTGTCTACTTATGATACAACCAAAGTACGTAGGTCTTCTGGGAAAATCAGTATCCTCAATACTCGTGCTGAATCACTCAGGCTCAAGCCTCAAACTCGTGTCGTTTTTGAGGATGTCGTTTATCGCACGGAATGATGGATAGAGGTGCCAGCCGCGCAAGATTCTACGCCATGAGAATTTACTGTGAAGGTGACTGCTGATGCACTGAGTTCAGCTGGACCTATCGGATCAAAAGCAAATATTCCTGTAAATACGGTCCTGAAATTTCCATGACTCCCTCCTGATATCCATGAAGGCATTCTTGTAAAGAGTATTGAAGATTTTATTGGTTGAGAAGATACTTTTTACCCTCTTCTCACTGAAGAAGAAAAGAAACGTCTTGAAGGGCTTTTTCGTGAGCATCTTCTCACGGAAGCACAGGCGAATATTCAAAAAAACTTTAATCAAGAGGCTAATTTCATTCCTGTTCCTCTCCCAGAAGCAATCATTCCATTTGATATAACAGTAGAAGCGAATCAAGCAGTAGGCTCGACAGAGCCAGAAATTACTTTTACTGGTAAAGGTGACTTTCTCCTCTATTTGTATGATAAAAACCATCTCAGGAAGATACTTATAAAACTCGCGCAGTCACATCTTCTCCGTGGAGTAGAATCCTACACTGATACGTTTAAGCCTCCTGTGATTGTATCTGTTTTATCGCGCTCAAAAGATCCTGATCCTTTTTCTATCAAGGCCACTGCCCAAATAGAAATTCAAGTTCTCTATGATTTTGAGAGTACGGCAGGTAAGAAGACACTACAGAATATTCTCTCTGCTCTCCTCTGAGCTGAAACAGAACGTATCGAGAAGACACTCCTCAATCATCCATATATAAAAGATGTCCATGTTCGACTGACACCTTTTTGGTCCAGAAAACTTCCGAGTACATTGAAGAGCATCGATTTCCAAGTAGAGAGATAGAACAAATATAAGAAAGTCCTTTAAAAAACTATACAACAGTTTTTTAGTATCTTTCTCAATTTATTCAAATAGATCAAGACGTTTATTACATAGAATCAACATCCTCAATCTTTCAGATTTTCAGTCAATTCAAGTAAGTACGTATAACCCTAAGAACTATTTTTCTAATTCCCGGCTGTGATAATCTTTTCTTCGAAGTAACTACTGAGGATCTGGATACCGACGTGTTCTGACCCGGCGAAAAAGAGCCCTTGTCCGACGGGCGAATTGAGGAGGATATATTTTTCTTGTTCTGTGAGTTTAAACACATTTTGCATAGCGTCTATAGACGCAGGGGATTGTTTGAGTAATATTTGCAATGAGGAGTTTGTGACAATTGCTTTCCCGTGTTCATTATTTATGAAGTCTTCGACATCTTGCGTAATCGTTGTGACACCAAGGTGATATTTCCGAGCTCGTTTCACGAGACCATGAAGGAATTTACCACTATCCTCATACTGCATGATATTCCAGGCTTCATCTACGACGAGAATGCGTTTACGATTTGAGGATCGAACTACATTCCAAATATAGGAAAGTATGATATACATAGCAATAGGTCGAAGTTGTTCATCGAGATCACGAACAGAATATACTTGGAGACCCTCACCGAGCGCAACATTGGTAGGATGTGTAAAAAGCCCTCCAAAAACACCACTGACATATTTTTCTAGTCTTTGTGCTATTTCATTTCCTCATTCCATTGTTTCTACGACAGAAAGAAGATCTGACATAACAGGAATCTCTTTCCCGACGATATCGTCATCTTCAAAAGTAATCCCCTTGAGACTATAGGTAATCACAATAGCCTTTTCGAGAATAGCCTCTTCTGTCGCAGTGACTTTTCCGAGCATGAGCTTGAAAAGTCCAATCAGATTGATAATGCCTCCGCGCAAGAGATCGCCTGGATGGCTCTCATAGTCCTTGAAAGGTAGTGGAAGGTCAAACGGGTTAATTCGTTGAGTAGCATTGATACTGACATTGAGATAACTTCCCCCCACCGTATCGACGAGATTCTTATATTCATTTTCTGGATCAATTACGATGACATCATGTCCGAGCATGAGTGAACGGAGTATTTCGAGTTTTACAGCAAACGATTTACCTCCTCATGACTTCGCTAGGACGACCATATTGGCATTTTCTGTACGAAAACGATCATAGATAATGAGCGAATTATTGTGCGTATTGATACCGTAGAGTACTCCATCATCTTGAGAGAGTGTCGCAGAGGTAAATGGAAATGCTGTTGAGAGACCTCGTGTAGAGATATTTCGGTAGACTGAGACTTCATCACGACAAAATGGCCCCGTAGCAGTATACCCCTGTTCTGCTCGGAGAAGTGCTGGTTTTGTCAGAATATTACGACCATGGAGCATGTTTTGTATATCATTGCTTATCTTGAGAAGCTTATCTCGGTCATCTGCATAGAGTGTGATATAGATAGAGAAATGGAAGTATTTCTCTGAACCACGGACGAGTAGGTCTCTCAATTCTTCTACATCCTGTAGTTGGGCATCAATATAGGGATCACTAGTCAGTCCTCGTTCTTGATTGAGGTATTTCTCAGATTGAAGCTCTGTGAGACGACGTCTGAGATATTTTTGTATTTTTTGAGAATCGGTCGGGTATATAAAGAGAGAAACATCAAATTTTGCATCCCAGTTAATAAGGGGTGAGAGCCAGTTGCCATCCAGAAAGTCCGGATAGGCATAGGTAAAGAGTGTCTTGCAAAACGTATCATTGATTTGTATATCTTGAGGCGTTATTTTCATCATAGCAGGAGAGATGGCATCTTTGATATAGGCAAGAGCCTCGTGGTAGATACGTTCGCCTTCTATGATATCAGCCTTGTTTTCTTTACTTTGATCTGCTTCTGGTTTTCCTACGAAGGCATCTGTCTTGGTGCGTATTATTGATGGATTAGCAGGAGAAGCAGAATCGAGAGATATACCTTCAATTCCTTCTGTGGTAGCCGTTTTAGTAGGTGTTTGTGTATCAGGTGTAACCTTGGATGGTGTGATAACTTCAGTATCTCCTGTAATTTGCACAGAGAGGAGTTGAATCATCGAAGTGTGTTCTATCGGGTTCATATAGATTCATCATAGCATGAGTTGTTTCATATTTCAACTAAAAGACGTTATTTTCTTTTGGAAACCTGAGAAATACAACAAAAGAGTATAAAATATAATATAATACATCAAATATTTACTATTGTAAAGGAGAAAAGTGCGATTTTAAAACGAAAACACACGAAAAATACTTGCATTTTCTTTTGAGTTCAATAGTCTTTCCTCGTCCCGTTATTTACTAACCCTCTTTTTTATGAAGAAACAGGACCTTATCAAGGCTATGGCAACTACTGCCGGTCTCTCTCAGGATGCTAGTGCTAAAGCACTCAAGGCATTCATCGATGTCACTACAAAAGCTCTCAAGAAGGGAGACACTGTAGGTATTACTGGTTTCGGTACTTTCCGTGTATCACACCGAAAGGCTCGTATGGGTGTTAACCCACAAAAGCCTACAGTAAAGATCAAGATTGCTGCTAGCAAATCTCCTTCTTTCAAGGCAGGAAAGACTTTCAAAGACTCTATTTAATTAGTTTCTTGTATTTTCTAACTCCTCCGCAAGGGGGAGTTTTTTTATGAGTACTAAATTTTTATTGGTTTTGTAAGAGATTCTAATAGGGTATTGATTCATGCGAGAAGTTGTATATTCTCTCTTGATAGAGGCGTATAATTAGGTATAGCTAGACAGATTTTTGCCTCAAATAATGAGTCTCAAACAGGAATTAGTTTAAAATTCTGTGCAAAAGAAATGTCTCCTGTAAGTGAGTCGGTGATATCGATATATATTGACCAAGCATGACGTCAGTTGCTTCTTGGATAGGCAGAGCTCGTGACAATTTTATATATTTTAGTTCATTGTTTTATACGAATTCATGGTTTTGATTCACCGCCTATTCTATCCAGAACATCAAGAGAAATACCATCAGAATCAAGAGAAAAGTCTGGATTTTTTTTGAGCCATTTTTCAAGATGATGAGTAATATTGGCGAGCAGATATGTTCCGAGTTTTTCTGGTTCTGATTGGAGTGTTTTGAGAAATTCTTCTGATTTTTGATACAATGTGAGTTTTGTTGTTCAACGTATATTTCGTATTGTCGCAGCTACTTTTGGAAATAATTGAGGGTACTTTCTTCCAATAAAAACGTATTTTGCATCATACTCTTTACCATAAGTAGTCCATCCAGGCCTTCCATTTCGACCTATCGAAGAAGTACCATTGGTATTTAATAGGTCTATTTTGTGTCCAAGAGCTGGAGTTGGCCTAGCTCCTTTTGTACCTGGAGACATTAGATTTCAAATAGTATCTGCCCAAGCTCGCTGAGCTATATCAAGAGTTGGTTTTCCATCACGGTCTTTCCAAACGAGCTCTCACGTTCCAATGATTCATTGTTGACAATTAGGATGGTTGTCAGGCATAAAGATAAAGAAGAAGTAATGAAAGTATTATATCATATATAAAAAATATGTCAAACTATTAGTCCACTCAGTTCGCTTTTTATAGTTTTTTTCGTACAATGCGCTGAGATATGTCAAAATATGTTTTTCTCCTCGGTCGTGAACCAGAGCTTTCTCTTGCTGAGCTTTCGAGTCTTTTCCCTGCTGTAAAAAAAGGAGGGATTTTTGCTTTCGTAGAAACAGAAAAAGATATTTTACCACGTGTATCCTCTCTTGGAGGAACTATTAAAGTAGGGAAAATCCTCGCTCTAGATATCACAAAAGCAGATCTCGAAAAAGTGTGTGTAGAGTGTATCCTTCCAACACTTCAACCAGAGAAGAAAACCCGTATTGCGATTGATTCTTTTGTGACGGGTCTCAACAATCTCGTTTTCAAAGTAAAAGATCGTCTTAAAGCGGAAGGACATTCCATTCGAGTAGTCCAGCACGATAATGGACGTGTGAAGACCGCTACGACGCTCCATGAGAAACTGACAGAACGTGGATGCGAGCTTATGATTTTCACGGGCGATAGAGGATACTCTGTGGCACAAACCATCTGGGTGCAGGATATCGATGCGTATACACGTCGTGATATTGGTAAAGAGCGCTCGATGACGGTCGGTATGATGCCACCGAAACTCGCTCAAATTATGCTCAATCTCGCTACAAAAGGGGAAAGGGAATTACAGGTATGGGATCCATTTTGTGGGTTAGGAACTACTTTGATTGAAGCTTTTCAGGCAGGATATAAACACCTCTTGGGTTCCGATATAGCCGACGATATGGTGACAGCTACCAAGACAAATACCTCACAATTTGAACTGCACAATCTGGAAGTATTTTATGCTGACGCGAAAAAAATAGATACAAAAAAACTCCGCTTACCAACCGTGATTGTTACCGAGTGAATGCTTGGGCACAATTTTACCCCTGGAACACTCACACATTCTGGAGCTATCAAAGAACGCTCTCTGCTTGAAATACTCTACAGAGACTTTTTAGCTTCCGCATTTCGTAACCTCGCTGTCGAGAGTGTAGTTTGTTTTTTACCAGTTTGGAATATATGACGAGAGAGCATCTTTATGCCTACTCATAGCATACTTGCTCCTGACTGGTCTATAGATGCTCTTTGTCAGTCATGAAGACGATATCTCCTCCATGCTCGTCCAGGACAGAGCGTTACACGGGAAATAGTGGTATTACGGAGAAAATAAATTATTTTTGTGAAACAAGATTGGTCATATCTCCGACATCTCCTGCACAATAATCTCTATAGGAGATAAGTACTTCTCATGTTCTGAGAATCTCAATAAACTCCTCCAAAAATGTATCAGAAATATCTTTCCTTGTGATATTTTCTCCATATTTTTCTTTAAATGCTGCTTTTGCAAATTGAAGTGCTTCATAGACCGCAGATTCATCTAAAAATGCAGATCTATCTTTTATTCATGATTGTCCATTAAAAAGAGTTTTACAAACTCGTTCTCTGAGTATTTCTCGTCTTTCAAGAAGATTGAGACTTATATAATCTTTTTCTGATTGAGTCTTTGAGGGTTTGCAGATACAGTTTTCTCCCAGAAATGCGTAAGTATCTCGTCTATAGAGCAGTCACACGCTCCCAGCGCCATATTGTTGTTGAAATTTTTTTATAGTATTTTCGAGTTCATTACTAGAAATGTTATTGATAATCTCAAATCCACCATCAGGCCTTTCTATCAAGAGGCGAGCTGTTTTTTTCTCGAGCTCTTGTCTATAGGTATTTCCTAGCTTTTGAGTATTCTCATGAGTATGAGTTCTTTCTATTATTTTTCGGAGTCATTTTTTCGCATTTTTTATATATTCATATATCAAGTTCATGAGAACATTTTCTATTCTCTGTTCCATGATGTCTTTTTTGTGAGGAGGGGATGCATTCTTGATTGGCTTTAATTCAATAGAACATTCAGGAATCTTGAGTACTGCGAGCCATTTTCCTTTTGATAAAAGACAAATAGTTTGAGGAATACCTTCTTTGGTACGTTGACCATAATAGATGTTAAAAGATGGGTGAAATGTAGTAAAAGTTACTGCAAGTTCATCCACTCTTTTTATGAGTGATTTAAAATCAATATTTTCTATATTTTTTTGGATAGTTTCTCTTAACTGAGCATTATTATCAGTATCAGATGGTATGAGTCCTATCTGTGAAAGTTCTTGATCTATTGCCATTTTTTCTGTATTTTCCATGAGATAATTTCGTATAGCGTGAAAATTCTTTTGTACTGCTTCAGGTATTTCTGTTTTTGTGGATATCCATTTATTTTTTTCATATCTCGCCGTCCATCTAAGCATAGGTGCGTATTCTTCTGGAGAAAGATATTCAGGTGTATAAAAATCTATTAATTCTTCTACCGGAATAGAAAGTACCATGACACTATGCCCCTCATCCCATTGTGCTGTATCAATAAAAATATGGTGCAATTCATTACTTTTTTCCGCTATAAAAAATTCAATTGCAACTTCTAGGTCTTTTTTTTCTTTTTCAATACGCTCTTGAATTGTTTCAGAGATAGGGGTCGTAGACACACCACGGGGATCATTTACAGGAATATTCTGAATATTTATATTTACTCGTTGTCTGGTTCCAAGCTCTATCTCTTTTATCGTAGGAGATGGAGCTATCATTTTTATCTCTTTCTCTTGAGTCCATGTCTTTAGTGTTTTTTCAGGAGTTTTTTCTGATTTAATTTTACCTCCTATCGTAATCATATATGTATCTCATCATTTCCAATTTGATATTGTATTCCATAGTTGATTGTTTTTTGTTGGATTAAATGTATCAAAACGACATTCTTTGAGGTCAATTATATTTCAAAAAGGAGCCTTGATACTTGCACGCGCATAGGATTTCTTATTTTTAAAGATAGTAACCTCAATTATTTCTATTTCTGATGGCATATCCTGAAGAGAGAGCACGAAATCATCACTGCATCATCCTGCGAGTTCTTCCGATAGCAGAGAATGTATTCGTTTTTTTATCGATTCCTGAAGAATTATTCCTTCTTCATATATCTTTTGTTTGTGAATAAGTGCTTTCCGTTTTTGTTCTACAATTTTTAGTGATTTTGAAAATTCATCCGGAATTTTGAGAGACGCTTCAGTCAAAATAATACCTTCTTTGTCAAACAATCACTCTTCTCATAGGAAGAATATAGTACAGAAGAGTTTATAGGTTTCAGAAGAGGTATCGGCTAATAAATCTGACCGCGCTGTAATCCAATTTTGTAATAAATATATATTTTTAAAGATAGAGTCGGTCATGAAAATATGAAAAAACATACTGTCATTATAGCAGAGGAATTCATCTAAATGAGGAATGTCATGCTCAGGATTCTCACGAGAGACAATATTATTAACAAAAAGTGCTGTCACGAGGAGTCAATTTTCCCCCCATGCTTTCTGTAAAAGTTTGTCACTTTTGGATTGATTTTCTGCCTTTAAGATAGTATATTTCTCTTCTCATTCCTGCATTCTAAGAAGTAATTTTTCATTTTTTTCATACAAGGTTCATGCCAATTGATTGTTGCATAACAGTGTTCAAAGAATCATTTCTAACTCTATATCTCTTTCCTCTATAATCTTGCTTGGTAGGTTCTCCGATGTAACGCTTAGGAGAAAATTACTTCTTTTTTGAAGATTTCCCTGCACATATTTTGAGAGATAGAAATGCATAAACGCTTGCCATGTCAGATCTGAAATATCATGACTATCACGAGCAAATAAAGGAAGTAAGTAGAGCTCTTTGATTTCTCCTAATTTCTCTATCAATGTATTAACGAGCGACTCTTCGGAGAGAAGGCTGAGAGTCTCTCATTCTCGTACGATAAGATTACGCTCAAACCATATAAGAATTTCGGAAAATTGTCTCTTTTGTCTCTCAAAGTTTTTTGGCTTTGCACCTAATTCCTTTGCCAGTTTCCTATTATCGATACTATGAAATCTATTTATTCATTTCATTCATTCGTTGTCCTCTCTTGTGCGTGTATGTTTGATAGGGGGCATAGTTTTTGTCTCAATTACGTAATAAACATTTCGTGTAGAGTATTTATCGGTTATTGTACTCTTTATTATTTACTTT
>Ga0163150_10005036_pt1 | contig 17263 bp, 17 predicted proteins | sample OliLakLV19P2IB_FD_148628 | JGI IMG/M metagenome (GOLD analysis project Ga0163150, IMG submission 148628) | Freshwater microbial mat bacterial communities from Lake Vanda, McMurdo Dry Valleys, Antarctica - Oligotrophic Lake LV.19.P2.IB | ecosystem: Environmental > Aquatic > Freshwater > Lake >...
CCCAGGAGCGCTGCTGGCCGCGGCGCTCCTGGGCGGCGCTCAGCCTGACGCGATCGCGCTGGCCGCTGCGCGCGGCCCGGGCGCGCGCGTGCAGCGCAGCGATCCCGATCAGCTCGCGGCGCGCGAGCTGCGGCGCTTGCCCGGCATCGGTCCGGCGCGCGCGCTGGCGATCGTGCGCGCGCGTTGGGATGGGTTGCGCGGCGGACCGCCGGCGTGGATCGCGATCCCGGGCATCGGACCCGCGATCGCGGCTGCGGCTGGAGCAGCGGGGCGGGTGGAGCCCTCGTCCCAGCCCGCGTACACTCCCACGCAGACGCCGTGAGCTCACAACCCCCGGATCCGCCCCCGCGCACGCGCGCAGCCGCCCCGGGGGCGCGTCCCGTTGGCGGGCAGAGAGAGGGGACCGGCGACGGACCACCGCCGCCGCGACGCGGGGTGCCTCCGCCGCCGCTGGCGAGCGCCGACGTCGACGCCGTCCTGCGTCCCGCTTTGGCCGAGGACCGCGGCGGAGGAGACCTGACCTCCGCGCACGCGGTGCCGGAGGGCGCGCGCGCTCTCGCGACGCTGATCCCGAAGTCGGCCGGCGTCGTGGCCGGGCTGGCCGTGTTCGCGCGCGCGTTCGAGCTGTGCGATCCGCTCGCGCGCATCGAGGTCCTGGCGCGCGACGGCGAGCGCATCCAGGTCCGCACGCCGCTCGTGCGCGTCACCGGATCGGCGCGCGCGCTCCTGTCGGCCGAGCGGACGGCCTTGAACTTCATCCAGCGCTTGTCGGGCATCGCCACGCTGACCGCGCGCTACGTCGCGCTGGCGAAAGAGGCCGGCATGTCGCCCGCGCGCATCCTCGACACGCGCAAGACGACGCCCAACCTGCGCGTGCTCGAGAAGTACGCCGTGCGCTGTGGCGGCGGCGAAAATCACCGTTTCGGGCTCTTCGACGAGGTGATGGTCAAGGAGAACCACATCGAGCTGGCCGGACGGACCGTCGAGATCGTTCTTGGCGACTTGCGCCGCGCGGTGGGGCCGGGCGTGCGCATCACGAGCGAGGCGCGCGACGAGCGCGAGGCGCTGGCCGGCGTCGACGGCGGCGCGGACGTCGTGCTGCTCGACAACATGACGCCGGCCGAGATGGCGCGCCTGGCGCCGATCCTGCGCGCGCGCGCCGCCGCTCGCGGCCGGCCCGTCGAGCTTGAGGCCTCGGGCGGCATCGACGAGCGCACGATCGGCGCGGTCGCACGCTCGGGCGTCGACCGCATCTCCGTCGGCGCGCTGACGCACTCGGCGCCGGCGCTGGACCTGTCGCTCGACCTCGAGCCTCTGCCGCGATGATGCAGCAGGGTCCCGCCCGGCCGCACGAGCTGCGGCTCGACCTGCCCGCGGCCCACAGCGCCGAGCGCATGGCGCGCGGCGTGATCCGTCAGTTCGCCAAGCGCGAGCGCGTCCCGGCGGCCGAGATCGACACGCTCGAGTTCGTGGCCGGCGAGCTCCTGACGAACGCCGTCGACCATGGCGGCGGCGAGCACGCGCTGCGTGAGGAGGACCTGCGCTCCAAGGTGCGCATGTCCCTCTTTCTCGTGATCCGCGAGGACGGCTGGACGCTGCGCGTCGGCGACCAGGGCGGCGGCGACGTCGCCCAGCTCCGCGAGCTTCTGGGCGTCGGCGGCGAACCGCCCGACCTCGACGACGACCGCGGTCGCGGCTTCTTCCTGCTCTCCCAAATGGTCGACAGCCTCGACGTCGAGCCCAGCGGGGACGGGTTGGGCGTGGAGTTCGTCGCCGTGCGCAGTTTCGCACGAAGCTGATGTCGGCCATCGTGCGAGCCCTGGTCGCCCGGCTGCGGGCCGTGCACCCGGCGTTCGGCGCCGTGCTGCTCGTGGGCTGGATGGCGCTGATCTGGCGCTTGTCCGAGCGCCCGCCGAATCTCGTGACCGTCGGCTCGCCGTCGCTGGCCTGGTTCTGGAACTTCGCGCACGCGCCGGTCTACGGCGCGCTCGCGTTGTGGCTGGCTCTCGCGACGCGCGCGCGCGGCAAGCCCCTGGCCGCCACGGCGCGCGCGGCCTTCTGGATCGTCGCCTTCGCGGTCGTCCACGGCCTGGTCGACGAGCTCCACCAGTCGATCGTCCCGGGTCGCGACGCGTCCGTCTTCGACATCCTGACCGACTTGTGCGGGTCCTGGTCCGTCGTCGCGGTGCTGCGCGCCGCCCAAGCCGCCGCAGGCACGCGCGCAGTCACGCGCACGATCCTCATGGGAACGGCGGCGTGCATCCTCGCCGCCGCGCTCGCTACCTTCGTGCCCTACCGGTTCCCGGAGATCACCTGGTTTTGAACGACGCACCGATCAGCAGCGCCCCGACGCCGGATCCCGCGAGCACATGGCGCTCGCCGCTCTCCGAACGCTACGCGAGCGCGGCGATGCTGGCCAACTTCGCCGAGCGCACGAAGATCCTGCGGTGGCGCCGGCTGTGGATCGCGCTGGCGCAGGCCGAGCGCGATCTGGGCCTGCCGATCACGCGCGAGCAGGTGGCCGAGCTCGAGGCGCACGTCGAGGACGTCGACCTGGCCGCGGCCGCGCGCTACGAGCGCGAGCTGCGCCACGACGTCATGGCGCAGGTGCACGCCTGGGGCGACGTGTGCCCGACCGCGCGGCCGATCGTGCACCTGGGCGCGACGTCGTGCTACGTCACGGACAACGCCGACCTGCTGGCGATCCGCGAGGGGCTCGACCTGGTCCGGGCGAAGCTCGTCAACGTGATCGCGGCGCTGGCGTCGTTCGCGCGCGCGCACCGCGCGCTGCCGACGCTGGGCTGGACGCACCTGCAACCCGCGCAGGCCGTGACCGTCGGCAAGCGCGCCTGCCTGTGGATCCAGGACCTCGTGCACGACCTGGAGGACCTGGAGCACGCGCGCGCCACGCTGCGTTTCCGCGGCGTGAAGGGCACGACCGGCACGCAGGCCTCGTTCCTGCAGCTGTTCGGCGGCGACCACGAGAAGGTGCGCGAGCTCGACCGCCGCGTGACCGCGCACTTCGGCTTCGAGCGTTCGTTCGGCGTCACGGGCCAGACCTACCCGCGGCAAGCGGATTTCCGCGTCCTGCAGGTGCTGTCGTCCGTGTCGCAGAGCGCGCACAAGTTCGCGACCGACCTGCGGCTGCTCGCCAGCCGCAAGGAGCTCGAGGAACCCATCGAGAATCGCCAGATCGGCTCGTCGGCGATGCCCTGGAAGCGCAACCCGATGCGCGCCGAGCGCATCTGCTCGCTGGCGCGCTTCGTGATCACGAACCTCGACAACGCGGCGCACACGGCCGCCAACCAGTGGCTGGAGCGCACGCTCGACGACTCCGCGAACCGCCGGCTCGTGCTGGCCGAGATGTTCCTGGCGACCGACGCGATCCTGATCCTGCAGCTCGACGTCGCGCGCGGCCTCGTCGTGCGGCCGCACGTCGTGCGCAAGAACCTGGACGCGGAGCTGCCCTTCCTCGCGTCCGAGAACCTGATGATGGAGGCGGTCAAGCTGGGCGCCGACCGCCAGGACGTGCACGAGTCGATCCGCAAGGCCAGCCGCACGGCGAGCGAGGCGATCCTGGCGGGGGAGGAGAACCCGCTGCGACGCCTGCTCCAGGCGGATCCGGTCCTGGGCCGCCTGGCCAGCCGGCTCGACACGCTGCTCGACCCCGCGCGCTACGTGGGGCGCGCGCCCGAGCAGGTCGACGAGTTCCTCGCGGCCGAGGTCGAGCCGCTGCTGGAGCAGCACGCCCACCTGCTCGGGGAACGGGCCGACGTGCGGGTCTGAGGCCGGAACCCCGACCGGGCCTCTGCGGCCGCAGGCAGTTTCCGACGCAAACCGGCGCCCGCGTCGCTTTCGTGGAGCGGTCGGACGGAAACCGGGCCCAGGACCCGGTCTTCATGACGGCTTGCGGGCACCTTTTCGGTTTTCCATTGCGTCTTCGTATTCTTGGCCGGCCCCGGCTGGCAGGCCGTGCGATCGAAGGTCGGACGCGACCCGGACCCGGTCCGGGTTCGGGAACGATCGGAAACGAATGCAGGCCGAGGTGGGAACCGCCGTTGGGAACGACGGCCCCGCGTCCCATTCGTGAAGTAGCTTTCCGCAGAGGTCGCTGCGCTCGACGGTCGAACCAAGATGGGTCCCCGCGGGAAGAATTTCCCGGCCCGGGGGCGAGGCGAGTGTGTTGACACAACCTGGGATCCCCAACGACTACACGCTGTCCACGGCCTGCTACGGGTCGCGGCTCAAGACCATCGAGGACCAGGCCTTTGCCGCGGTCGCGATGGGCTTCCGTCGCATCGAGCTCGGGCTGCTCGACGCGCCGGTCAAGCTGAACGGCTTCGAGGACTCGCGCCGCGAGACCGGTATCTCCGTGCGCTCGATCGTGACGGGCTGCCTGGACCCGCGCTCGGAGCACATGACGGGCTCGAAGCTGGGCTCGAACTCCGAGGACCAGCGCGAGATGGCCGTGAACTCGCTGCGACGCCACGTGCGGCTGGCGCAGCGCTACCAGTGCCCGGTCGTGATCGTGCGCGGCTGCGAGGTCGAGGACCGCACGCTGCACGACGAATCCGAGCGCCTCCGCGGCCGCATCGTGCGCGAGGGGCCGACCGACGAGTCGCGCGAGGTCGTGCGCGAGCTCGTGGGGCGCGTGCAGCGCCGCGGCCAGCGCCAGGTCGAGCACCTGTGCCGTTCGCTGCACACGGTGATGGGCGAGTTCCCGGAGACGCGCATCGCGATCGAGCCGGGGGACAGCTTCCTGGATCTGTTGAATTTCCAGGCCGTGGGCTGGGTCCTGGACGACCTGGATCGGCGCGGGCTGGCGTACTGGCACGACACCGGCCGCATCCACCTGCGCGAGCGCGCGGGGTTGCCGACGCAGGGCCAGTGGCTGGATGCGTACGCGCGGCGCATGTTGGGCGTGCACCTGCAGGATTCGGCCGAGGGTCAGACCGAGATGCCGCCCGGCTCGGGCGAGGTCGATTTCAAGCTGGTTTCGAATTACATGCCGAGCAATGCGGAGCGCGTGCTCGAGATCAACCCGCGGCATGGGCGCGGGGAGATCCTGGCGGCGGTTCAGTACCTGGTCGACGCGCGCTTCTAGCTGCCTGCTCGCAGCGCGACGGCGCGCGCTGCGGCCCGGCCGCGGTTCATTTCGCGCGGGCGGTCACCCAGGTCGTCCAGGCCTTCTGGATGGCTTCGCTCTTCGCGCCCAGGGCCTTCTCCAGATCCGTGCTGGATCCCTGCCCCTGCCACGCCCCGCGCAGGAAATCGAAGAACCTGCCGCGCCAGCGCTCGCCGTCCGCGTGCAGGAGGAAGTGCACGAGCGTGTAGGACTGCGCGTACTTCAGATCCTGGTGCGACGTGGACAGGAAGTCACTCGAATCGAACGTCAGCACGCGGTTGAGCTCGTACGTCCGCTGCGCATGGACCTGCGAGCGGATCGCGACCGTGTCGATCGCGTCCGGGTCGTACTTCAACCGCCCGGCCGGGCCCTTCAACGTCACGCGGAAGTACTCGGCCAGCCCTTCCTCGAGCCAGGGCGAGATCTCGCCGCGTGCGCCCGGAGCGAGCACCGACGCCGCCGCCAGCACCTGGTGCTGCGCTTCGTGCACCATGAGCCCGCGGTCCAGACCGCCCTCCGCGTTGACGAAGAGCACGCGCGCGTCGCGGTCGTAGTAGCCGCGGGACCCGCCCGCCTCCGGGAACGACTGGCGGTCGGCGTGGATCTGCGCCAGGAGCGGCTCAGACAAGTGGTACGCGCCGACCTCGGGCGCGATCACCGTCATGAACGCGTCGTACACGCCCTCGAGGTCGAGGATCGCGGTCGTCGCCTCGGCCAGCGGCAGGTTCGTGCGCAGCTTCCAGTGCGTCGTCTCGAGTTCCCAGGCCTGGCCGTACTCGGCGCTGCGCTTGACGCGTTCCGCCCAGGCCCAGCGGCGTCCGTCCTCCTTCGCGAACCAGCCTTTGTCCTTGCGCTCGTGCCCCAGGATCTCGCGCGCGACCGCGTTGTCCGGATCGGACGCGATCGAGCGCAGCGCGAACACGCGCGCTTCCTCGTTCAGCCCCATGCGGCGCGCGAACACCGCCAGGTCCGCGATCTTGACCGGGTCGTCCTTCTCGAGCGTGCGCCAGCGCTCCATGGCCTCGTGCCAGCTCGAGAGGCGCGTCTCGGCCGACTTGACGTCCTTGCGCAAGAGGACCCGGTCGCGCGTGCCGACGCGCAGGACGATCTTGTCCGGCGCCTCGAGCACGACACGCCCTTCGAGCCGCGCGCCGTCGTTCAGGACGATCTTGTCCAGCGGCCGGTCGCCCAGGACCGCCGCGCACGCGAGGAGCGCCGCGAGCACGCCGCAATCGTAGCCGCCCGTTGGCCCGTCGCGATCCTCACGCCGCTATCCTGTCGCGAGCCATGCAGCGCGCCGCCCTCGTCCTCCTCGTGTGGGGGATCCTCCTCACCAGCGTGGCCGGCCTCGCGGCGTTGGCCCGCCCGGCTTCCGGGCCGCCCATGCCGCGCGCGCCTCTAGATCGTCGCGCGCTCTCGGACGCGCTGGTGCCCGAGCGCGACGTGACGCGCGCCGCGGCCCGTCGCAGCCCGTCGGCGGACGAGCTCTCGCAGACGGTCGCGCCGGTCGTCGTCGAGCTCGAGCCGGGCAAGGCGCTTCCGTCAACGGCAGGATCCGCAGCGGGGACCGCGCCCGAGCCCGAGCCGGCCGAGAGCGCGACCGCGCCGGGCGCAGTGCGTACGGCCGCGACGCCGGGCGATCGCGACGACGCGCGCATCCCCGGCCTGGGCACGCTGCCTCCCGGGGTGCCGGCCGAGGAAGAGGGTCTGGGCGTCCAGGTCGTGCGACCCGACGGTCAGCCCGCGGTCGACGCGCAGTTGCGCTGGCTGCAGCAGTCCGACCTGGACGCGCTGCGCTCGCAGGGCGTGACGGTCGACGAGCTCGATCCGGCCGATCTCTTGGCGCACGCGACGCGCACGGCGCGCACGAACGCGCTGGGTTTCGCGATGCTGACCAGCGAGCGCGGCGCGATGGTCATCGACGCGCGCATGGGCGACCAGTACGGCTGGGCGCGCATCCAGCGCTCCGAGACGGGGCACGTGCGCCTGCCGCTCGCGCCCGACACGCGCCTCGAGGTGGACGTCGTCGACAGCGCGGGACGCCCGCGCTCCGGCGCCGGGATCGTGCTGCGCGGCGGCGATTGCCAGCCGATCTGGAGCGCGCGCACGGACGCGAACGGGCACGCGACGCTGCGGCATGCCGACGGCGTGGTGCGCTCGGCGCGCGCGCGTTTCCAGGACCTGACGATCGCGGCCGACGTCCCCGGCGGCGATCTGCGCGTGCTGCCGCGCGGCGCGATGCCGGCCGAGCCCGTACGGCTCGTCGCCGAGCCCGGCGTGCGCGTCGTCGTGTGGGTGCGCGACTTCGACAGCCAGCCCTGCCTGCGGCCCGTGCGCGTCGGCCTCGCTCCGGCCGGCCGCGAGTTCGAGTGCGCCGCGCGCCGCGAGCGCGAGCTCGTGCAGGGCGCCGCGATCTTCGACGACTTGCCGCCCGGTTCCCAGTTCACGGCGATCGTCGGGCCGGGCTGCGCGCCGGCCGCGGTGCACGCGCCCGTCGCGACGTCGCGCGACTCGTCCGAGACGAACGTCATCGTCGCGAGCCCGGGCCCGATGCCGCGCGTGCGCGGCCGCATCGTCGATCCGAGCGGCACGCCGTGGCGTGAGTTCCACGTGTCGGCGTTCACGGCGAGCGCGAGTGGTTCGCCCTGGGAGATCCAGCCTTTCGGGCTCGGCACGCAGGCCGATCAGGACGGCGTCTTCACGCTCGACGTGCCCGCGTGGCAGGTGCCATGGCAGAACGCGCAGGAAGCCCTACCCGTCCTCCTGTCGATCGTGGCGCGCAACCCGTACGGCCGCACCGTCGTCGCCGAGCCGATCGATCTGGAGCAGCCGCCCGGATCAGCGCCGCTGGAGCTGGGCGACGTGCGCGCGGCGGACTGGCCCGTGCTCGCGCGCGGTGCCGTGCTGGACGAGAACGAACGCCCGCTCGAGGAGGCCTTCGTCGAGCTGGTCGACGCGTCCGGCACGCCCGACGTGCGCACGCGCACGACCACCGACGCGCGCGGCCACTTCACGCTGCGCGGACCCGCACCCGCGAGCGAGGAGATCGTCGTGCGCGCGACCGAGCCCGAGCGCCGCGCGACCGACGCGACCGTGACGGTGCGTCGCGGCGAGGCGCGCGCGCGCGTCGTGATCGCCGTGCACGGACGCCTCGGCGGTTCGGTCCAGTTGCCCGAGAACGCGCCGCCCGGTGGCGTAGTCGTGCGCCTGGATCAGCCTTCCGGTGCGCAACTCGCCGTTTCCGTCGACGAAACCGGTTCGTATTCATTCAGCAACGTCGAGCCGGGCTCCGCGCGAGTCCTGTTCGTGCCCGCGGGCTTCGACGAGCCCGTCCTGGTGCTCGACCAGGTCGGCATCCCGCGCGGCGGCGCCTCGACGGACGAGCGCTTGCGCGGTACCGACCTGCGCACGAAGCTCGACCTGCTCGAGCTCGAGGTCGTCGACGAGCGCGGCCAGCCGATCCTTTCGTGCCAGGTTGGCCCGGTGACGAGCGAGGCGGCGGACGAAGGACGCCCGCGCGGCCGCTCGAATGAGACCGTCGACGGGATCGCGGGCGTGCTCGTGCCGCGCGGCCTGGAACGGCTGCAGATCTCCGCGCAGGGCTACGAGCCCGTCGTGCTCGAGGCGCCCACGGGCCGCGTGCGCGTCCCGATGCGGCCGTCGTCGCGATGAACGCACCGGCCCCGCGCGTCCTCGTGGTCGCGGGCCACGATCCGAGCGGCGCCGGGCTCGACGCCGACCGCGACGCGCTGCAGGCCGTCGGCGTGTCGGCGATCGGCGTCGCGACGGCGAACACGGACCAGGACGACCAGGGTGTGCGTTCCGTGGGCGCGCGCGCCGCGGACGCATGGTTCCGCGAAGCGATCGAGGCCGCGCAGGAGCCCGTCCACGCCGTGAAGTTCGGCCTCCTGCCCGGAGCGGCGCACGTCGCGCGCGCCGCGCAGCTCGTCGTGCACCTGCGCCGCGGACGCGACGCGCTGCCGATCGTGCTCGACCCCGTGATCACTGCCTCGAGCGGCACGCGCTTCCTCGTGCGCGAAGCGGTCGAAGCGATGCGTGGCGAGCTGGTCGGCCTCGACCTCGTGATCACCCCGAACCTGGACGAGGCCGCCGAGCTCGCGCGCGTGCCGCCCGCTGCGCTGCGCAACGACCTGTCGGCCCGGCTCGACGTCGCGCGGCTCCTCCTGGGCCTGGGCGCGCGCGCGGTCGTGCTCAAGGGCGGACACGGCGACGAGGAGCCCGTGCGCGACCTCGTCCTCGAGCGCGACTCGCGGCCGGTCTGGCTGGACCATGCGCGGATCCGGGGCGGCACGTTGCGCGGGTCGGGCTGCCGGTTCGCGTCGCACCTGGCGGGGGGGCTGGCCTCGGGCGCGAGCCTCGTTGACGCGACGCGCGCGGCCGGAACCTTCGTCGCGGCGTGCATCCAGGCTCGCGCGGGGCGTTGAGGCGTGGCAGCGGGCCGCGCCGCGCGCAGGCCCGCGCCATGGCCCGGCCCGGAGTGGTGCGAACCCCGGCATCCACTTGCCCCGCGCTGGCTGGGCGCTATCCTTCCACGCCCTACGCGGCTGTAGCTCAGTGGTAGAGCGCCACCTTGCCAAGGTGGATGTCGAGGGTTCAAATCCCTTCAGCCGCTCCAATTCAACGCTCGCTGATGCCGCAGAGCGCGGACCCCGTGGTTTCGGGAACCCGCCCGCGGCGCGCGGTGCGGCAGCGGCAGGGCTGAGGCCCGCGTGCACGCTTCCGGCCAGCGAGCACGTTCCCGGCCAACGTGAAGGCTCGCCCGATCAAGGCCCGGAAACGCGCCGGTTCTTGTCGACGATGCCCACGATGATCAGCAGGAACGCGGCCAGGCGCATCAGGAAGAAGTAGTGCCGCTCCTCGTCGGGCGGCTCGACGATCGCCATCAAGAGCCACTGGAGGGCCATCACCCAGAACGCCAGGCAGAAGTAGACGAACAAGCGATCGCGGCTGATCTTCCAGTACCGCAGGAAGACGAGCCCGGCGATCATGCTCGACACCCACAGCGCACCGGTCAGGAACAGGTTCATGTCGGGAAGCTCAGGTCGATTCCCACACGAAGCCGAACAGGAGCACGAGGATCCCGGCCAGCGCCACCCCGGATCGCCACAGCGACAGGTCGACGTCCGTCGAGGTCGCCAGGTCGACGAAGAGCAGGATGTTGCTGAGCGCGAACGCCACGAAGCACAGGCTGCTCCAGAAGAGGAGCCGCGCCCGCGTCGAGCGGAATCCGCGGAACAGGAGCACCGCGCACACGATGCTCGTGACGGCGCACAGCAGGTAGACAGCCTCAGCCATCGGGCTTCTTCTTCATCAGGAATGCGTCCGCGAAGGTCTTGATGGCCTCGCTGCGAACGCGCTCGAGCGCGTTGGCGTTCATCCAGCGCAGGACGACGTGCAGCTGCGCACAGCAGATCTCGTCCAGCCGCTGGACGACCGACGCGTGCTCGGGGTGGTACTTGAAGAGCATCGCGTCGACCTCACCACGACCGTTCAGCAATCGGCGGCGGCTCAGGTGCTCGAGCGCGGAGTGGGCCGACGCGCTCGGCAGCCGCAGCGTCTCGGCCACGCTCTTTGCGGTCCAGTCCTTGTCCGGTGCCTTGGCGATCAGGAGCAGGGACTGCAACTGCTCGTACGACTCGAGGTTCTCGAGCAGGAAACGCTTCACGTCGCGGTCTGGATCGTCCTCCGCCATCCTCAGGCTTGCCGTGGAGTCTCCCGGGACGTGGGCCGGAGACGGACTGCGGGCTGCATCGAGGCATCGTACCGGGACGATGCCGAGGGACAACCATGCGGAGGGGGTGTTTCCTCGAGCGCGACGGTGCTCGATCGTCGGGACTCGACCGCGCACCTTGTCAGGATCGGCGCGGGGCGCGATCTTTGTACGCCATGGTCCCCATGCCGGCGTTGCTGCGATCGCTCCTGGTGCTGGTCCTGCTCGCCTCACCGGCGGCGGCCGAGGTCGTCACGGTCCGGCAGATCGGCTTCTACTTCTCCCCGCGCGAGGTCGTGGTCCACCCGGGTGACACAGTGCGCTGGGAATGGACCGGAGGCAGCCACACGGTCACGGAAGGAACGGACGGAGCGCTGAACGGGAACGAGCTGTTCCATTCCGGGCTGACCTCCGGCACGCCGGTCTTCCAGTGGACGTTTTCCGCTGCGTTCCTGGCCGCAAACCCGAGGCCCGGCGGCCGCTACGACTACTTCTGCCTGCCGCATTTCCATTTCGGCATGACCGGCGCGGTCATCGTGTCCGACCCGATCCCCGGCAGCGCGCTCTGCGCCGGAGACAGCAGCGGCACGCCATGCCCGTGCAACAACGCGTCGAGCGGGCCGGTCGGCTGCCTGAATTCGACCGGAGACGGCGCGCGGTTGCGCGCGATCGGGGCGGCGAACGTCGCGGCGGACACGCTCGCACTGCGCGTGTCGGGAGCGTCGGAAGGTGCCTCCGTGCTGTTCTTCCAGGGCACGAGCGCCATCAACGGCGGCGCGGGCGCCGTGTTCGAGGACGGGCTACGTTGCGCTGGCGGTTCGATCGTGCGGCTTGGACAGACGAGCATCAGCTTCGGCTGGGCGCAGTACCCGATGCCCGGCAACCTGCCGATCTCGGTGCGCGGATTGGTGCCCGCCGGCACCACGCGCTACTACCAGGCCTGGCACCGCGACGCGCCGAGCGTCTGCACGGGCGGCGTCTCGGCCAACCTGTCGAACGCGTACGCGATCACGTGGCAGTGATCCCGCGCGCGACGGGAAGCTGAGGACATCCGCGCGCCGCGCGAGGCGCCACCAGGATCAGAGAGGCCGTACGATCGATTCTCTCTCGGCCTCTCACGACACGCGTGACGCGGGATCCGCACGCGGCGCGCGCAGCCCCGCCAGCTCGGCCACGAGGTTCCCGGCCAGCAGCAGCCCGCCGCCGAAGAAAAGCCAGCGCGTGGCCTCGTCTTCGCCGGCCCAGATGCCGATCGCCGCGGCCCAGATCGGCTCGAGCGCATAGAGGATCGCCGCGCGGATCGGGTCCAGCTCGCGCTGGTACAGGTTCATCAGCGTCAGCGCAACGACCGTGCCGAAGACGGTCGTCAGGAGCAAACCGCGCACGTAGACGCCGTCCTGCAGCAGCTCGCCGACGACGTCGAGCCCGATCCCTCGCCCGCGCGCGGTTTCGACCGCGAGGAGGACCGCGCCGCCGAGCGTCACCCACACGAACATCGTCAGCGTCACCGGCATCGGCGCGATGCGGCGCGTCACGCGGTCGGTCGCCAGGATGTGCACCGCGAACGCGATCGCGGCGCTGACGGTGAGCAGCTCGCCGCTGCTCCACTGCTCGATCTCCGGGCGACCGCGCACGAGCGCCGCCCCCGCCGTCGCGAGCAACGCGCCGGCCGCGAACGCGAGCCGCGGCGCGCGCCGCTCGATGCCCGCGGTCAGGATGGCCAGGAACAGGACGTACAAACTGGTCAGGAAAGCCGACACGGCCGGCGTCACGTCCTCCAGCCCGACCATCTGCAGCACGAAGCCGACAACGAGCAGAAACCCGAGCCATGCGCCTCCGCGCCATGCAGGCGCCGTCAAACCGCGGCGCGACGAGGGCAGGCACACGAATAGCAGCACCGAAGCCAGCCCGAAGCGCAGGACGAGGAAGAGCCCGCTGCCCGCGACCGCATGGTCCGCGCCGGCGACGCTCTGGAACTGCTCGACGGCCTGCTTCATCCACAAGAACGTGAAACCCCAGATCACGCTGACCGCGAAGAGCGCGACGGTCGCGCGCACCCGCTTCGAGCCCGGTCTGACTTCCGCCGCCATGGGGCAGGGACGTTAGCTGGGCTGGAGCCTGCGGCAAGCGTGCTATTTTGAGCCTGCGTCGAACCCAGTCACTGCACCCCGAAAATGAACCTGATGCACCGTTTGCTCGCGTCCCTTCTCCTCCTCGCGCCTCTGGCGGCGTGCGCATCCGACCGGCAGGTGATCGCGCAAGCCGACGACGTCCACCACGAGCTCGAGCCGGCCGTCATCGAGGATGCCGAGCTCTCCGGCTACCTGCAGCGGGTCGGCGAGCGCGTCGTGGTCGAGGCCAAGAAGCTCTCCGTCGAGGGCTTCGGTCCCGAGAGCCACCGCAAGGAGGACGACGCGTGGATGTTCTCCGAGGTGAAGTTCCACTTCGTGAACAGCGAGACGCTGAACGCGTTCACGACCGGCGGCCGGCACATGTACATCTACACGCAGCTCCTGCTCCAGTGCCGCACGGAGGACGAGCTGACGGCCGTCGTCGCGCACGAGTACGCGCACGTCTACGCGCGGCACGTGCACAAGGGGATGAACCGCCAATACCTCGCGATGGGCGGCGCGGTCGCAGGCGGAGCGCTGGGCTACGCGCTGGGTGGCGACAACAAGGAGGAGTACGCGGCCCTCGGAGCCGTGACCGTCGGGACGGCCGCGACGTTCCTCAACATGGGTTTCACGCGCGAGGACGAGGCCGAGGCCGACGACCTGGGCTTCGTGTTCTACACGCGCGCCGGCTGGGACCCGGATCGCTTCGCCGACTTCTTCCAGGCGATGATCGACGCGGGCTACGACACGCAGGACGAGTCGACGAGCGATCACCCGTCGCTCGCGAGCCGCGTGCAAGCCACGCGGCAGCGCGCCGCGCAACTCCCGCCCGAGGCCAAGAACTGGCGCAAGCCGCCGGTAGTGGATGCAGCGCAGTTCCGGGCCATGCAGCAGCGCGCGACGCAGCTGGCGAAGACGATGCCCAAGGACCAGAGCCTCGAGAAGGCGCAGACGCTGCTCAATGCCGTCGGCAACTGCCTCGTGCCCAAGGAAACGCCGGAGCAGATCCGCGCGCGCCAGCAGCTGCAGGCCATCGCGGCGCAGTGACGGCGACGCACGCGTTCCGGGGTGGAGGCGTCCCTGTTCGGGTCCCCAGCCCGATCCACGCAGGCTCCGAAGGGGTCGCGGTTCAAGTGCCGCTGCTCGGTCGGAGACGTGCCTTGGAGGAGCTGGCTCAGTGGGACGAGGACCACGCGACTCTTAGGTGGGGGTGAGAACCCGTCCCCGCCACGGCGCTCTCGAAAGGTGCACAACGGCCGGCACACTTGTGACAGGGCCGCCCAGCCTCGCCGCCCGGTATCATCCGGGCCGATGGAGCCTGCACCTCTCCCGCCGGCCGGCTACGAGCTCCAATCCCAGGACTCCGCGTACTGGGCCGAGCGACTGCAGTTCGAGCATTGGCGTGGACTCGATCTCCAGGCCAGGTTCCTCCTGCTCGAGGAGTGGAACTCGGCGGTCCACGAACTCCAGATCGAAGGACTGAAACGGGACCACCCCGGAGCCTCGCCCGCCGAGCTCGAACTCCTCGCCGCCGAAGCGCGCTATGGGCGCGAGTTCGTCGCGAAATTCCTCGGCTATCGCGCCAGCGCGAACACGAATCGGTGAAGCAGATGCTCCAAGCGGCCGCGGACGCCGCGTCGCTCTTCGAAAGACTGGGAGTGCCGTACGTTCTGTCGGGAGGGGTTGCGACGATCGTTTACGGCGAGCCGCGGTCGACGCTCGACGTGGACTTCGCGGTTCACATGGGCCCCGACCAGGCACGAAGTCTGCCTGCCATGGCGGGCGAGACCTTCGTGGTGGACGCCGGCTCAGCCCTGGAAGCGGCGCGAACTACCTCGATTTTCACCATGGTGCACGCCGAGAGCTTCATGAAGATCGACGTGCACATCGTCCCGCGATCGGGCATCTACAAGGAAGAGATCGAGCGCGGACGCTGGCAGAAGCTTGGACCCGGACACCCGGACGAGATCCGCATCGTGACGCCTGAGGACCTCGTGCTGCAGAAGTTGCGCTGGTATCTCGAGGCGGGCGGGATATCCGACAAGCAGTGGCGTGACGTACTCGGCATCCTCAAGTCGCGCGGCCACTCCCTGGACTTCGAATACGTCCGCAAGTGGGCTCCGAGCCTGGGAGTCACCGAAGCGCTCGATCGAGCGCTCGTCGCTGCAGGTGTGACCGCCTGCTGAGGTCGGCGCTCGGAGCGGCGTGGCGCCGACCGTGAGGGCTCAGCCGTGCCATGGACCGTATGGAGACGGTGCCGCCGGTAGGCCATGCTGGGGCCCGCATTCCACGAGCAACGAGGACTTCATGAGCCTGACGATCGTCAATCCCTACACGCTCGACATCGTGCGCGTGGTCGAGACCGACAGCCCGGTGGCGGTCGGGCGCAAGCTCGACCGCGCGCGGGCCGCGGCCGCGGAGTGGCGCCGTGTGCCGCTCGAGCAGCGCATCGCGGAGGTGCGCGCGGCGATGGAGACGTTTCGACGCGACAAGGAGGAAATCGCGCGCGAGATCAGCCTGCAGATGGGCAAGCCCGTCAAGCAGGCGCGCGGCGAGGTCGACACGATGCTCGATCGCGCCGAGCACATGCTGTCGATCGCGCCCGCGGCGCTGGCGCCCGAAGTGCTGCCGGCCAAGGCCGGCTTCGAGCGGCGCATCGAGCGCGAGCCGCTCGGCGTCGTGCTCGACATCGCGGCCTGGAATTATCCGCTGCTCGTGCCGGTCAACGTCGTCGTGCCGGCGCTCGTCGCGGGCAACGCGGTCGTGTTGAAGCACAGCCCCAAGACGCCTTTGACGGGCGCGCGGTTCGAGCAGGCATTCTCGCAGCTCTCCGTGCCGGGCGTGTTCGCGCACGTCGTCGTGCCCGACAGCGAGGCCGGCGCGCTCGTGGCCGATCCGCGCATCGACCACGTGGCGTTCACGGGCTCGGTCAAGACGGGCAAGAGCGTTTACCGCACGGTGGGGGAGCGCCTGATCGGCGCGGGACTCGAGCTGGGCGGTAAGGATCCGGCCTACGTGGCCGAGGACGCGGACCTCGATTTCGCGGCCGAAAACGTGGTCGACGGTGCGTGCTACAACGCCGGACAGTCGTGCTGCGCGGTCGAGCGCGTCTACGTCCACGAGAAGGTCTACCCGCAGTTCCTCGAGCGCGTGCAGAAGATGCTGGCGGCCTACCGCATGGGCGATCCGCTGAGCGACGACACGACGCTGGGGCCGCTGGTCGACGAGCGCGCGGTCGGTGCCGTCGACGCGCAAGTCCGCGACGCGACGGCGAAGGGCGCGCGCCTCGTGCAGGGCGGCCGGCGCTGGAAGGGCTCGAAGGGCTGGTTCTACGAGCCCACGCTGCTGGCCGATTGCCCGAACGACGCGCTGGCGATGCGCCAGGAGACGTTCGGCCCGATCCTGCCTGTGCGCTCCGTGAAGAGCGACGAGGAGGCGCTGGCGCTGATGAACGACAGCCCGTACGGATTGACGGCGTCCGTGTGGACGAAGAGCAACGATCGCGTCGAGCGCATGGCGCGCGAGCTGGCTGTGGGCACCGTCTTCCAGAACCGCTGCGATTACCTGGATCCGGCGCTGCCCTGGACCGGCGTGAAGGACAGCGGGATGGGTTCGACCCTGTCGCGCCACGGGTACCTGGGCGTGACGCGCGCGAAGAGCCTGCATTTCCGGCGCTGATGAGAACGCCGGAACGGCCGGCGTCCCGTCGACTTCCGGCTCGCCCGACCCTCGGTAACGTCCCCGGACGGGCGGACTAGACTGCACTGTGCGAAGGATCCTGCTGTTCGGTTTCGCACTCGCGCTCGCCGCGCAGCCGTCCTCGGCCCAGAAGGAGTCGAAGCAGGCCGAGGTCACGCAGGTCCAGATCGACGCCGCCATCGACCGCGGCGTGGCGCACCTGCTCGAGGTCTATCAGGAAGGCCAGTGGCGCGATCCCACGGTCCCGCCCGGGAGTCCGCTGGCGCTGCTCGACGGCCCCGGCCTGCGCGCGCTGACCACCTACGCGCTGCTGAAATCGGGCGTTCCCTCCACGCATCCGGTCGTCGAGAAGCTCGTCGCGCGCCTGTCCCTCGAGCGCATCGACCGCACGTACGACGTGGCCTGCATGCTGATGGCGCTCGAGGCGCTCGATCCGGTTGGCCAGCGCGCCTGGATCGACGAGCTGGCCGCGTGGCTGGTCGCGCACCGCGAGAAGCCGGGCGATTTCGGCTACCCCGGCAACGCGGACCTGTCGAACTCGCAATTCGCGGCGCTGGGCCTGCGCGCGGCCGCGGCCGCGCGCAGGCCCAGCGC
>Ga0163150_10005038_pt1 | contig 17261 bp, 33 predicted proteins | sample OliLakLV19P2IB_FD_148628 | JGI IMG/M metagenome (GOLD analysis project Ga0163150, IMG submission 148628) | Freshwater microbial mat bacterial communities from Lake Vanda, McMurdo Dry Valleys, Antarctica - Oligotrophic Lake LV.19.P2.IB | ecosystem: Environmental > Aquatic > Freshwater > Lake >...
GTGCAATTTTTAGTGTAGATCAAAACCCAGTCTCAGATGCTATGATTACTGATATTGCTATGTCACATGTAGTGTCCAAACTCCATAAGAGGAATCCGGATTTCATCTTTAATACAGAAACATACTACATCCCAGAAAGCTGGTATATACAATTGATGATAGAGGGTGGCATACTGGGGGCAATTCTTTTTGGGGGTACTATATTGATGATTCTTTTTTGATTGAGAAAACACAAATATCTCCTCGGTGCGACTCTTGGTATTCTCTTAATGAATTTGGTTCTTCACTCATTTGAATCTGTGCATACTGCCTTTATGTGGAGTATAATAGTTGCGAGTGTTCTATCTCTCTCATCTTGAGTAAACACTCAGAAAAAAACTATTGTATAAGTCTTTCGGCAAGTTTTTCCCAATTTTGAATGGTGAGATCTTCTGCTCGAATGTTGCCAGAAATTCATGCCCATGAGAAACTCTCTCATACTAGCTTATTCGGATATCAAGCATTGATGAGATTTGAAGAAAGTTTTTTCCTTTTTTGAGCAAAACCTTGTCTTGCTAGCAATAGAATCCGCTTGTTCATTTCTCTATTGTTCGCAGAGAGTATTTTTAATTGAAGGCAAGTAGACCATACCTTAGGTACGGGAGAAAAATTGTTAGGATGTATATCACAGATTTTTTTTATTTCTGCCATAAGTCGGCATGCAATTGATAGGACAGAATGTTTCTTATCTCGAGCCATTATACGATCTGCAACTTCTTTTTGCATTGTGATAGTGAGAGATTCTGGTAGGTGCTCTACTCCGTACAAAAAATGCATCAAAATTGGAGACGTGATGTAATATGGTATATTTCCATAGATTTGATAGCTATTTGGTATGACAATAGTAGCGCCATTATGTGGTGGATTTTTTGATATAATATTTATCTTGAGAACGTCATCATGGTATATTTCTATTTTTTTCCCAAACCTTTCTCGTAAACGGGGAATCATGTCGTCATCTATTTCAATGACGCTGAGAGATTTCGGATTTCTCGATAAAATACATTCTGTTAGGTCTCATGGTCATGGACCAATTTCTACGATATCTTTTTCTGATAAATCTCCATCACCAACTATAGTGTTGAGTATATTTTTATTGTGTAGAAAATTTTGTCCAAGATGTTTTTTTGCTGCGATAATCTCTTTTATCATCGTACATTGACATTACGAGTAATTCCTTGAACAGATCGGACAAAATTTGTAAGTTTCTTCGTATAGACATCCCAAACATTACTGACTTTTTCCTGAAAACTATCTTGGGATTTTTCCATAAATGTTTCTTGGGATGTTACGATTTCTTCCTTATTCCATTGTGATATAGCTATGCTGGCAGAATCTTTGTAAGCGAGTATCACGTCATCTGCGAGTTTAAAACAAGTTGAGTAACTGGCTATAAGAAGCTGTGTATTATTTTTTACATAGTTACTTTCCATTTTTTTGAGAGCCGTATCACGTGCTATTCCACATGCAGATATGAGTCGAGCATAGAGACTATTTTGATCACAAGTGCCATAAAATCCTCTACAAAATGTATTTCCCATAGTATGGATAAGCTGTGTAGTTTTGGTTCATTTTGGTGTTTTTAATATGTTTTGTACTTCTTCGCGAGCTTCATCGAAGAGACTCATTCCTGATTTTTCTTGTACCTTTATTTGCCATTCATACTTGAGTGCGTCGTTGAATTCGTAATTAAATTTTCATGGTCTATTTTGGTCAGGTACACCAATACTAAATGTAGAAGTACTTATAAAAATAGAGAGAAAAAGAATTATTTTCATAGTATTTTTCATAGTATTTTTTTCCATAATGGGATATGTTCTGGTGTTTTTTTGTGTTTAAGACCAAATGCTCCAGCAATAATAGTTCCTAGTACAATACTTGTGATAAGGACGTCTACTTTTTTGATTTTTTCTTTTCATTTTCTAAAAAACATTGGAAGTTGAGTTAAGAATCGAGGTCTTCGATGTGCTGTACTTTGACACTTCTAGAATCTACTATGAGGTAGGGGATAGTGACAATCAGCATTCCACGTTCTATGGTAGCTCTGATAGTGTCGAGTGCTAGGTTCTCAGGGAGAATGATTGATCGAGAGAATGGACCATAGAAACATTCTTGTACCGGTATTTTGAGAGCTTCTTGATATATTTCTGGCTCAGGCCTATTGCCACTTATGGAGAGGACATTACGAGAAATGGTAACATCAACATCGCTTCTAGGAACACCAGCAAGAGGAGCTATAATTAGGTAACCTTCTTGTGCCTCTAGTATATCTACGGCTATCTGTCATACATCTTCCCCGTGAGGAATATCATTATCGTGTACTTCTATATGTTGTTCTCGTGGCTGAGTATCGTATTGCGTATAGGTATCAGTTGGACGTTTGAGGAATTCGAACATAAAAAGAAAAAAGTAGAAATATTATGCTTGTGCTATTTTTGAGAGCTTCTCTGTTTGTTCGTATGCACCGAGTGCCATCACGATATCATCTATATTTCACATCATTATATTGGGAAGATTGGAAAAATTTTCACCAATTCTGTGGTCAGTTATACGATCTTGAGGAAAATTATACGTGCGAATCTTTTCACTTCTATCACCAGTTCCTACTTGTGCTAATCTCGCTTCACCGAGGGCCTTATGGCGCTTTGCTTCTTCAAAAGTGTAAACTCGAGCACGGAGAATACTGAGTGCTTTTTCACGATTTTTGAGTTGAGATCGTTCATCTTGACACTCAACGACAATCCCAGTAGGTAAATGAACCATACGAACAGCTGATTCAGTCTTATTCACATGCTGTCATCCAGCTCCACCTGCACGACAAACCGTAATCTCTAGGTCTTCGTCTCTAATTACGACATCGAGCTCATCTACTTCTGGTAATACTGCTACTGTTACAGTACTAGTATGGACTCTTCACTTATTCTCTGTTTCAGGAATTCGCTGTACTCGATGTGTACCACCTTCAAATTTGAACCGAGAATAAGCTCCTTCTCCAGAGATCTTCATAATTATTTCCTTGATTCCGTCAGCATCATTGCGAGATTCTGACATGGTTTCTAATTGGAATTTGTGTTTTGCTGCAAAGAGCCTGTAGCATTCTCCAAGTTCTGCTCAAAAAAGCCCAGCCTCATCACCTCCAGCACCAGCACGTACCTCGAGAATGACATTTTTTTCATCATTTGGATCTGGTGGAATCAGCGCTATTTTCAGTTTTTCTGCCAAGATAGGGAGAGTATTCTCAAGTTCGGTGATTTCGAGTTTAGCCATTTCTCGTATTTCTTCGTCAGATTCTTGTCAGAGCATTTTTTTCGCTTCCTCGAGGTTTGATGTAGATTTCTGGTATTCATGATACATTTTGACGATAGGGTCAAGATGTTTTTTGCGTATCATGATTTCTTTCATTTTTTTTTGGTCACTATAAATATCTCCTGATTCGAGGAGTTTCTCAATAGATTCGAGTTCTTGGACAAGTGGTTCGAGGGAAAAAATCATATCAAGAGTATATGTATAATCTCAAAAATAAAAGACTATTTGATTTGATAAAATCCTGATTCGTGTAGTATATGATTTATGTCACTTCTTTCGCTTCAAAAATATGGTGAGTGGTATTATACACGCTATTTCCCATCTACTTGCGTATTGCGTGAAAAAATTCTCAAAAAATCACAAGATGCGGTTTTGACGGATCAGGTTATGGTCCTCTTGGCATCATTGCTCGTGGAAGAAAAAATCATAGAAAGTCGAATCCGTGACTCTATTTCGCGCGGGAAAACACCATATTACATACGACAAAAACTTTTACAGAAAAAATTTAGACCTTCTCTTATAGAACAAATTTTAAAGGAATTCTGAGATATGTTAGAAGACCCTGAGATATATAGAAACGTGATTGAAAATCGCTGTAAAAAAGCAAAAAGTAGGGGTGTCTCTCGGAGAAAAATATCCTACGAACTCTTGTCACAGTACCCTCATTTTGCATCGCTCATTGCCGAAATACTCGGATGATATGATGATCCTCTTATCCTCGAGGCAAAATTCTTACCGAGATTAGTAAAGTTCTATCCAGAAGACAAGATTATTCAAAAATGCATCCAGGCAGGTTTTTCTTACCAGGATGCACAAAGAGCATTAAAGAACATTCAATCTTAAGAAGTTTTTTTCTTATAAAAATGAATACCTATAGCAGATAACATCAAGCTAAGAAGCATGATTAGCAGTATTTTTGTACCAGTTGGTATATCTGTCATTGCAGCTACTTCGATCTCCATTTCACAGTCAGATGAGCGGTCATCATTTACGATACAGGCTACCGAATAATCTCCTTTTTCAGAAAATGTAATACTTCGTGAACAGGCATCATATGTATCAATGACTACTCCATTTTTCATCACCTCTATCGCACACGAATCATAGTTCCTCGCTTGGCATGTAATGGTAGTACGGAAAGGCGCTCCACCAAATCTTCCTTTTGAACTTTCAATATTTTCACATACGGAGACCTCCTCATCTTTTGCATTTATGAGAATGTTTGTGTCATCACAATCATCAACATTTTGATCGGTGTCGACACCACTTGCATCTACACAAACTATATTTTTTTCATCAGGGAATGTATCAGAGTTTACGCGTGTTTCTCGACATGTATAGGCAAATGTTTCACCTGGATCAAAGAGCGCATCCCTGTTTCCGATTTCTCGTATGAGATCCCGTGTTTCACTCTCGTCTCTTTCACAATCCGAGGAAAGATCATCTTTTATAACCACATTATCGAGTGATTCATCTCCATCATTTGTCACTTTTACAGAGAATTTTGCTGTGCCATTTTCATCAATTTCTTGCTCATCATCGAGGTTATCAGTATCATTTTTTTCTACGCTGATGTTCGGATTTAATTGTTTCAGAAATATTTCTGTTACATCAGAATCAGTCACATTTGTACCAGATGTTACTCAGACTCATTTTACTGAAGCGGTATTTCTATTACCAGTAAATGTTGTGTCAGTGACATTATTTTTACTACACTGGTAAGTGAAAGATTCTCATATATCAAAATTTGTACTCGATCCACCAGAATAGAGACTCGCAGTCTGAGCAGCTGTGCGAGCACAATCACTCGCCAGTGTATCTGTTATTACTACTGTTTTGAGAGCTTCGTTACCATTATTACGAACTAAGATAGTAAAAGTAGCCGTACCATTTAACTGGACCCTTTGGATATCATTTCCATCAGAGTCAGGTGTACCAGGAGTGGAATCATCCTTATCGATGAAAATACTTGGAATTGTCACTACTGGGGGAGTCGTCACGATAATACTCTTTGCACATGAAGCAGGACTATTTGTTTGCCCATTTATAAAACATCCAATACTATATGTACCAGCATTTGTAAATGAGATGGTACCCTCGGGGACAGTACCGATGACTGTTGATCCTTGTTTAATAATGTAGCTTGTGGCATTTGTTGCGTCACAGATATAGTTTATAGGAGTATTAGTCTGGATTGTGGTATGTGAGAGTGTGAGACTATTACAGACACTTGGTTCTATAACTATTCCAGCAACTGAAGCACCTTTCTGACAACTGGGGGCAGTAATATCTGTCTGAGTTCCATTCTTCACAAAACAATCGACCGTATAGTCCCTTGATGATGTTGTAGCATTAGCAGGAAGTGTGAATGTGGTTACATTGCTTGCCTGATATGTCTTAGTATTTATTATAGTTGCTCCTTGTTTTAATATGAATTTATATTGTGTCGCATTTGATGCAGAACAAGTAGCCGTAATAGTACCTCAGTTGTTTGATAATGTTGCAGGAGTAACGGTGAGGTTGTTACAAGAGAGAGTTGGAGTAACTTCAGTCGTACACGTATTACTACATCCGTCACCATTATTCATATTTCCATCATCACATTGTTCACCTTTATTTGAATCAATTGTACTATCTCCACAATACTTTGCATTATAGAACACACATTGTCTATGTGATTCTGGTGCTCCAAGTACTGTTGGATTAGTACTGATGACTGCTAGAGTTTTTGGGACAAAATCAACACGAAAAACAGGTTTTGTTTTATCGATAGGACCTAAAATATTATCAAATCGGTAATAAGAAGCAGCTTTCATTTGTGTCCATCTTTTTGTATTTCCTGCCTCGTATATTGTATATCTATCATTATTATTAGCATTATAGACTGGTCAGAAATTTCCAGGCATTTCGTAAATAGGATCATCTGATATCACCCAATTAGCATTTTCTTGTAATTCATATTCCTCTATTGTTCCAGGTCAGATACCATCAATCCATTGTACTCTTTGGCCTGCTCATGTATTTGTGAAATCATCAAAGAGTCCGTTTAATCCTTCTTTGAGACAAGAAGTTTGTTGAGGATTACAACCGTATACTTTTATGCTTTCTTCAAAACATTCGTTACATCCAGCAGTGTTGCTGTTAATAGTATTACAGGTTTTGGTTACTATAGCAGCAAAAGAGTTTTGCGTTGCAGAGAGTATCAGAATAGTCAAGGGTATCAATAATATTTTTTTCATATAAATGAGATTAAATTGTATTACATTAAAGTCCTAAAGGATTTTCACCGGTACCAGACGAAACACCTCCTGTATCTGGAGTTCCTATGTGGCCAGGAGTTGTTGGTATATCTGGAGAAATAGGCTCTGGTGATGTCGGAAGTTCATTTCATCCTGTTTGAGGTATATCTGTAGTTGGAGGATTTCCGCCCGGTTGACTTGATTGTCCACCGCCTGGAATATTTGGTCCACCTGGCCCTTCTGGAGTTGGTCCAGGAGTACCTGGCCCTTCTGGAGTTGGTCCAGGAGTACCTGGCCCTTCTGGAGTTGGTCCAGGAGTACCTGGTTCTTCTGGTGTAGGATTATTTGGATTATCAGGCTTTCCTGGTTTTTCTGGTGGATTTTCCCCTCCATTTTTTCCTGGCTTATCGAGAGCAACTTTCCAGAAGAGAGAAAGGCGAGCTTTGATATCCATCATTGGCACACTTTGTACAAATTCTTGAGGTACAAATCATCCTGGAATATAGTTCGCACATTCTTTTCTGATTCCTACCATATGCACTCCTGGACCATTTTTACTACTGTTTACTGGTACTGCGATAACAAATGCTTTTCATGACCATTTTTTAGCTGAAGTAGGAGTTGTTCGAAGGCCTGTATTATATCAAGATATATTTTGTACTTGACCCTGCTGAATAGCTCTCAAGAGTGTTGGTTGTGAAACTTCAGCTCAAGCAAGTGTATTTATCTGAGAAATGTAGGCTGACATGAGCTGATTATCACTTTGAAATCTTTCTGTCACTGAGCTCGTATCGAGATTTTTCAGGGCTGGGCCAAATGAATCAGACCTTTCTTTTGGTCATCGTGTTGGTCGATTTCCATTCGCATTTACGTATGTATTCAAATGAGTCAATCGATCTTGTTGTCACATATTTACTCGTACCATACTGGCAGTACCACTATATTTATTTGGATCACTAATCATTTCATACAGAAGACCGACATCTCCAGGAGCTCTCTTTTTCCCATACGCATCACGACCGCCTTCATAAAAAGTATTGAGCGCTTGTCTCACGGATGTATCTGCAGGAAGAGAATAGGCGCTTGCAAATTCATCTATATTTTTTTGACCACCTGCCATATTGACAAATGTTTTAAACATTTCTCCATTTTTCGGATCAGCATTCATGGTCTCTCTCTGTAGACGAAGATAGGCTTCACGATGAGTTGGGTTTTTCCAATCTAATTTTTTTCATCCCAAAGCATGATCGTATCCAAGCTGAGCCCTTTCTACCATTGATTGATTTCAGACGAGAGCTTGTCGTTCGTTCAGAGAAGCAGTAGCGAGGTCATAATCAAGACGGTTCTGATCTTTATCATTTTCGGATTCGAGAGTATAGGAATTCTGACCACTTATCGCATACGCTGCTACATTATTTCCTGGATTAGGTATTTTTTGTATGGTAAATGGCGTCTTGATTTTACCAAAAAGCACAGTAACACTCTGTCATCCACTCATGAGAAGTGAGAGGGCAGCTACTGAGAGTGTCTCAGCAATGGCAGTTTTTTGTCTGCGCACGTCAATATTTCGACCGTATACATCTTTCATATACCCTTTACCACGAGCTCCAAATATTTTTGCAATAAAGTTTGGTTCTTGCATTTGAAAAGACGTGCTGAGCCTATTGAGCTCTGCTTCGATAGTAGCTCTTTCTTGAGGACTTTTTGATGAGAGGAGCTTATTGAGCTGAGTATTTCTACGGAAAATTCCGATAAGGCCGCCTTCTATAAGAGGACCAGATGCATCTTTTGCAATAGCATTTGACAGTTCACGACTTAATATGAGGTACTGTTCGTATTCTGTATTATCAAGTATTTTATCCATAGACTCAGATGCTGTGAGATCCCTTTGTCATATAAGTTCTCGGGCCGATATAGTTCGTTCACCTTTGAGGAGACCATAGGTTCTCTGTCATGCTTGACCATCTACCATGAGTCATTTACTCTTTTGATAACGTGCTACAGCGTGTATAAATGCATCTGAGATTCGACGAGGAGAATTTCCAGCGAGATTTGTGCCCAGTTCTGCATTGAGTCTTTGTTCTACGTCAGCAATGGTTTCTTTACTATGATAGTATGGATCAGCATAATATGCCCGAGTTCACTCATAGTTGATGATTTCATTGTCGACATTACGGATTTGTCATTGTGTTTCCCGTATGACATTTCTTCTTCCCGTATCACGCACCTCTTGATATTTTTGTACTTGATTATTGGCTCTTTCAATTACCTGTGCTGTTTCTCCAGGAGCAAGATAAAATGCTTTTTCTCCACTACGCCCAGGCAGATAAAAATACCCATTTGCAGCACGCGTCGCTATATTACCCTTGTTATCTTTGATCTTAGTGACACTACGATCAAAAAATTGTGTCACTGCAGATGCATCAATCTTTTTCCCATTTGAGTCTAGGAAAGTATTGGATTGAGTTGTTTCTGGAGCTTCTTTGTGAAATCATGCCATAATGGAGAAATTAATTACTCCCTTATTCTCTCATACTTTCTAATACTTATCAAATAGATTATATCTTGACAAATTCATTATGTATCACACGAGATAAAAACTTCAGAAAATGATATATATTTTTGATTTTTTATTTCACATCAATATATTTTTCATAGCATTTTCTCATTCTGGCTTATCGAGATGCCATAGTGAAGAATCATTACTCTGGTATTGAGAACAGGGGAGTGCACGTTCACAAAAACCATCAACCAGTATCTTCTCATGATGTGGAAATAGTGCTATGAGTGACTTCACATATTCAGCATCTGTCTGCGTTGTGCCAAAGATAAGAATTGCATCAGAGAGCTTATTTTGCTGAATCATTCTCTTTAAAAATACAATATTTTCTGTATTGTTTGCCGAGTCGACCAATATATGTGGCCTTATCCATTCAAATCTTGCAGGATTGTATATCTTGTGTAATCACAATAATATCTTTTTCTCTTCAAATCAGAGGTCTATGAGTGATTGTAAGACAAGGAGAGCATTTTTTTGCTGATGTTTTCACAGGAGATTGGTGATTGGAGAATTTTCTCATGGAGCTATCTGTCTGTGTCTTATATGATATTTTTTGCAATATTTCTGAACTTTTGCATTCTGTATATGCGTGTAGAGCGATGTATGTGGTTTTACGATTCAGAGCTTGTTTGTGAGTATAGCATTTCTTGTCTTTCCTAGAATATGAGTGTGCTCTAGTGTTATAGAAGTGATAAAACACGCAATTGGCTTCTCAAATATATTTGTTCCATCGTAGAGTCATCCCATTCCCACCTCTACTATTGCATAATCGATTTGTTCATCGCAAAAATAGAGTACCATGCTGACGACTTGAATTTCAAAAAATGATAATTCGATATCATATTTTCTCATCAATCAAAAGACTTTTTTGTAGTATTGATTTAACCGAAAATAGGTGATAGGTTCGCCGTTAATTTGAAAACGCTCAGTAATATCGATGAGATGGGGAGAAGTAAAAAGCCCAATCTTTTTACCAAATTCTTGTGAGAGTACCTGGGAAATCATATTACAGACACTTCCTTTTCCATTACTTCCTGTGACATGAAAAACCTGGAGTGTATTTTGCGGTGATCCGATATATGAGAGTAGTTGTATTATGTCATCTCTCCCACTTTTCATACCTCATGGCGTGAGAGACATGACAAAATCGATATACGAATGTGATTTTTTTATAATCACTTTTAGAGAGTTATTCGACTATTTCTTGACCATCACCGACGATGACCTTGGCATGTCTCAGTGCTTTCCCTCATCGCATATATCATTTCTCTGCTTCAGCCTGTATGGCTGTAGTATCGTGAGGCACTTGCGATATGACATCGTGAAAATCTGGATTTATTTCTTGACCGATAGTATTCATAGGGAATACCCCAAAATCTGTGATCACTTTCTGCATAGAGCGAACAATAGATTTATTTCATTCTACCCATATACTATCAGATAATTCAGAAGGTATGTGTTCGAGAGCACGTTCGAGGTTGTCGAGTATAGGGAGGAATTTCACAATAATTTTATCTTCTGTCCATTGTCCGATTTGTACTGATTCTTCACGACTTCTTCGGACAAGATTCGCATAGTCAGCTTGCGCTCGAGCGAGCTGTTCCTGGAGTTGTCAGATAGTTATTTCGAGTTCTTCTGTAGTAGTATCGGAATCATCTTTCTCATTTATTTCTTGAGCGGCTATGGATTCTTCAGATAGAGAAGGGTTTGTGTCATCGTGAGGCATACAGGAGAATATTTATGAGTTATAAAAACAGAAAAACAAGAAGTATAGCCCCTTGTTTTTCTCGAGTAAGGAAGGATTATTTCTTGAGTGCTCTTTTTGTACTTTCTATCATGGTAGAGAGTTTCTTCTTTGCTTCAATAGCAGTAGGAGTGTTTCCGAGTTTTTTTAGAATAGTTGATTTCTCAGCATAAATAGATTCGATTTTTTTATGTATTTCTTCAGTGTCGACACCATTTTCTTTGAGTTCAGCAATTGTTTCAGTGACTTCTGCTCTGATAAGGTCAAAAAACTTCATAAGATCAGTCTTTTTGGAAAGAAGGAGTTTTTTATTTTCAGGTGTCCAATACTCTTTTTTTATTTCATCAAAAGCATTTTTATGAGTTGTGATAAATTCTTTACCCACATCTATAGCTTGATCTTTTATATCACTTGATTTATGAACACCTTTTTTCTTTGTAGCTTGAGAGTTTTTATGAGCAAATTTGGCACCCACCACAACACCGGCAATATAACCGAGTGCTAGAAGAATCTTTTTCATAATAAACGTTTAGGAAATAGTAGTCCTATTGTATAGGACTTGTGTCTATTTGCAAGGCATTTTATGAGACCTTTCCGATATTTTTGAGATATATATATATTGCTTGTGCTATTTCTCAACGAGTAACTGGTTGATTTGGATTAAAAGTGTCACCACTAATATTCTCAAAAAGTTTGTATTTAAGAGCGAATTCGGCATATTTTTGTGACCAATGTGCTGGATCTACATCTTTCCAGTTTTTGCTCGATTTTTTAGCAAATTTTTCGTTTGAAGCTTGGCCAAGAATGGCTAAAAATTCAACTCGCGTTACTGCTCTATTTGGCTCAAATAATACTCTATCAGTAGAAACTATTTTCCGTTTCACAGCTTCTGATATAAGAGGGTTAACCCAATGATTTTTTGGTACATCCTTGAAGATTCCTACCAATATTTCTCCATGATGAACGATTCCTAGGGCATTGAGTACGATACCGAGAATTTCGGATCGAGTGACAATCTGATCGCTCTTGTATGTCCCATCGTTGAATCATTTTAGTACACCTTTTTTCGCAAAATAGGTAATAGCAGAATAATACGTATCTCATTTTTTAATATCTATAAAAGTACCAACGGGTGTTGTCTTTTTTATAGTCGTTGGAGTAGAATTTTGAGAAGGAACGTCTGTTATGATTACTTCTTTTTTTGGTGGAGTTGATGTGGTATTTTTTTTGGTGTCAGACGTAGAGATTCCGTCTACTGGTCGGGCTTTTTCTATAAATTCAATCGGGTCAACTGAATATAAGTCAAGAGCATTTTTATTGAGCCCATTACTTACTCCATCAAAAAATGACATACTTGAGTTCCCTGCATCTTCCAGCGAAAATGGCCAGTATGGGTAGAAAGGGGCATCTTCGTTATCTATTTGGAGATGTAGATGGGGAGTCGTGGTTATCCCAGACATACCTACCTTACCAATAATGGTTCATTTCCTCACGATATCGCCCACATTTATATTTATACTATCAAGGTGCAAATAGCTTGAATAATAGTTGCCAATAGTACCACTATATTTTACGTTTCTATGTTCTATGACAACATATTTATTATTATCATCATTACGTACTTTGGTGACTATTCCATGCCCAATGCTAAATACTGGTGTATGTATAGGCGCTCTAATATCTACACCATTGTGAGATCCTGCACCCACAGTTCTGTCCTCATCCATATAGGCTCAACTAAAGACAGTAATATAGGTAAAAAGACTATTAAATTCTGTTTTTATGTCATCATAATCTGGCAAAGGAATCAGATCATCTTGAGAAATTTCTCCATATGTCAGCTCTTGTCTTCTATCTATATAGTCACTTTTTTTCCAATCTGGTACAAATGCGACAGGCATAATAGCTCCATCAAAAGATTTTACGGCACCACTTTGAGATATAGAGAGTATCCATTTCTGGTGTGGCAAGATTACAAAAAATGCTGCGCAAGCCAAGATGCTATTGATCATCCAAAGCTTTTTTATATGAGAGAAAGGGGTAAGTTGCGTCATAGAATATTTTTACTTACCTATCGTATCATATCTTTTGACGTGATGCAAATATTTGACATTATTTTTTTGTGAATATCATATAAACATATGAAATGGATTATTATTACTCTTGCCTGAGGCGTTCTCGTATTTATGACATATGCGACTTATTCGAGTATCAATTTTCAATTAAAATCTTCTGCTATCAATAATGCTGTTCGACCTCCTACTCCAGCGAGAAATGTGACTGTTGAAAAAGTAGAAAATACACTTAAAAGGACTCAGAATCAGCCAGTTAAAAAATAGCCCTATGCAGTCACACGAGATTCACCATATAAAAGCATATATCGTGTTTTTTATGATAAGTATTTTCAGCATAGGCTGACTCATATATCTTTATTTTCCTCTTGGAATAGGCAAAAATATCAAATCTTCTGTGATGGAAGTTTCAAATACGCCATCAATAGAATTGCCCAAAGTTACACCATGACAAATTTCTTCGGAAAAGTCCTCTACCGCTATCGATACATCATGACGACGTATGAGGTTGACAAAAATATTGATTCGAACGCAAAAAGAGATTCAAACCTTAGAGGACCAGAGAGTGACTTCTCCTGGATGACTTGCCCCTTTATCAGAGCAGGAAATTGTAAAATTACGAGAAAAAATTGTTACTATAGAAGCAATAATTTCAGAAATTAAATAGATTTAGGCTTTAGTGAGAGGAGCAATACGAATATTCAGGCTTTTTATTCCATTTGAAAAAGCAATTTGTGCGACATCGCCCATTAGGGATATGATGGTGCCTTGTCAAAATTTGGGGTGCATTACGCGATCTCAGAGAGAGAAAACAACCATGTCATCATGCACTCTTTTTCCAAGACCAAATGTTTTTGGTTTAGCAATTTGGTTTGACCAATCTCATTCAAAATTATCTGTATTCCCTGTAGCTGCAAACATATCACTAACGAAGCTCCATTTTTTTGGTGCGATATCTTCTCGATATTCTTCGGGTATTTCTGCCACAAATCGACTGGCAATATTACTCGAATATGTCCCGAATGTAAAACGCTCGTTAGCTCGAGTGATAATGAGTTTTTTCTTCGCTCGTGTCATGGCTACATAGAAGAGCCTCCTCTCTTCTTCGAGCTGATCTGATTCGAAGAGTGTTCTTGAGTGAGGGAAAATGCCCTCCTCAGCTCAAGCGATGATGACGTGTTCGAATTCGAGCCCCTTGGCACTATGAATGGTCATGAGTACAACCTTTTCTCATTCTCAATTCTTTGATTGTTCATCGGTCATCAACGCAATTTCTGAGAGAAAATACATGAGAGACTCTCGTGGAGGTAACTCATCGTACCGTGAAGCAAGGTTTTTGAGCTCATTAATAGTATCAATTTTTGCTTCTACTTCCGGAGGAGAATAATTCTCTTCCAGATAGTCTTGATATTTTGTTATTTGAATAATATTTTCAATGACGAATCTCACGGAGAATTGATATGTTCTTTGCTCGATTTCTTGCATAAGTAAACAAAACTGTGATAAGGCTCACTTGGCAGCAACTTTCATCTCAGGAATCAGGTCAATATGTATTACTCCGTCATTCCCAACACTTTGTCCTAGTTCCATAAAATTGATACTGTTTTTTTCAATATATTGGACAGTGCGTTCTATAGTTGTAGGACCTATTTTTCGTGTAGGTGTATTAACTATCCTTTTCCAAGAAATACTATCATGTGGGTTAAAAATAATACGTAAATAAGCAATAATATCTTTGATTTCTTTTCGATCATAAAATTTTACCCCTCCGATAATCTCATAGGGAATACATTGTCTGTTGAGCGCTTTCTCTATAAGGCGTGATTGACCATTGGTACGATATAAAATCGCCCATGTGGATGGGTTTTTCTCTACAAAGTTTCAGATTTTATTAGCCTCATCTTCATCGTTGGAACATTCATAAATTTCTATTTTATCGCCTTCGGATGCTTCTGTCCACATATGTTTATCGAGGGCAGAAATATTATTTTTTATGACGACATTAGCTGCATTGATAATATTGGACGTTGATCGATAATTTTGTTCAAGCTTTACCACTTCTGCTTTTGGAAAATCCTTATTGAAATTGATAATATTTTTTATATTTGCACCTCTCCAAGAATAGATGCCTTGCCAATCATCACCAACAACACACAAATTTTTGGATTTACTTGCAAGAAGCTCGATGATTTCGTATTGAATAGAGTTTGTATCTTGGTACTCATCCACACAGAAATATTGGAAACGATTATGGAAATATTCGAGTACCTGCGGTATTCGAAGTATTTCAAGTGTTTTCCCGAGAATATCGTCAAAATCAAGAGCATTATTTGCCTGTATTTTTTTCTGGTAGAGAGGATATATCTCGGCAACAATTCATTGAAAATGACTCTCTACTGTTATTGCGTAGCCTTCGGGTGAAAGTCCGCTATTTTTTGCGAGAGAGATTTCATATTGAATTTTTCGAGGAGATGCCTCTTTAGGATCAATTCTTTTTTCTTCTAGGATGGTCTTTATGAGAGCGATAGAATCATCTGTATCGTATATAGCAAAATTTCGTTCATACCCTATCCTATCGATATAGAGACGGAGAAACATCACGCCCATAGAGTGAAATGTAGACACAAGAGGAAAGTCACGAGGCATACCAAACGATTGTGGTAAATATCTCCCCAGTTTCTTGGCAATCCTTTCTCGCATTTCTTTGGCTGCTTTGTTTGTAAAAGTCACGCACAGAATAGATTCTGGTGATATTCATATTGTATTTATCATATGATAGACTCTCTCGATCAAAGTATGAGTTTTTCCTGATCAAGCACCAGCAAGTATTAGAAGAGGACCATCGATGATATCGACGGCACGACGCTGTTCGCTATTGAGGGAAGATGACATGTTTATGCGAGTAAATAATAACCTATTCTGTGCGAGATAATAGGATGAAAGGTCTGAAAATCAAACACAATAGTATTTACTTTTTTTCTATCACAATTCCATCTTTTCCATCGATAATTTTGTAGCCTGCTTCATCAATTTTTTGTCGTATTTCATCAGCTTTTTGGAAGTTTTTTTCTTCCTTTGCTTGCGTTCTCTTGTGTGCTAACTGGAGAATTGCTTCTGGGATTTTTTTGTCTTCAAGGAGTGACCAATCCATGACTCCACAGATAGTGTCCCAAGATTTGAGGATATCGATAGTGGCATTTTTTTCACTATCTGAGAGTTTTTGTTCATCGATACATCGATTCACTTCACCTATCAAATCAAAGATATGTGTGATAGCATGAACGGTATCAAAATCATCTTCGATGGCAGCAACAAAATTCTGCATTGCGAGCTGGAGATAATCGCGGAAGTCTCGTCGGAACTTCCTATGAAGATGAGGATTGTAGGATTTTAGTCGCTTCAAAAAGTTATCAATATTTGAGACGGTTACCATCGCACTTTCCAGCCTTTCGTAGGTAAAATTGAAATTTTCTCGATAACGATTTTGCAGACACATTAACCTAAAAGCACGAAAAAGGAGTTCTTCCTTCTCAGGATATTTTTCTTCTAAGTCCTTGAGTTTGTAAAAATTTCCTGCTGATTTTGCCATCTTCTTGCCATCGACGAGGAGGTGTCCAGTATGCATCCAATAAGTACTGAAAGTCTTTCCTGTTACTCATTCTGTCTGAGCTATTTCATTTTGATGGTGAGGGAATATGAGGTCACATCCGCCCATATGAATATCTATCTGTTCGCCATGCCCCCACAGATTACAGGCACTACATTCTATATGCCATCATGGACGACCTTTGAGGATTTTTTCTCCTTCTTTTGTTTGAAATTTTGCTTCCCAAAAATTGTTTCCATCACCTGTATCGTAGTTTTTCCAGAGAGCAAAATCAGACACATTTTCTTTCTCATATTCATCCAGCTTGGTTCGTTCTCATGCACCAGCCTTCATACCTTTTACATCGAGATGAGCTAGGTTTCCGTACTGCTTTGAAGTCTTGATATCAAAATACACAGAACCGTCTTCGGAGACATAGGCATGTTTTTTATTCAGGAGTTTCTGGATTAACGCTATCATTTCTGGGACCAACTCAGAGATGGGTTTAAATCGATCAAAAGTTGTAATATTGAGATTTTTCAGGTCTGCCATAAAATACTGTGTGTATAGTTCTGTAAATGCTTTCAATGAGGTATGTTCTTTTTGACTATCGCGAATCGTCTTGTCATCAATATCAGTCAGATTCATCAGTGTATCCACACGATAATCCAGGAAACGTAATCAGCGAATCACAATATCGGAAAAAGTATAACAA
>Ga0163150_10005039_pt1 | contig 17256 bp, 13 predicted proteins | sample OliLakLV19P2IB_FD_148628 | JGI IMG/M metagenome (GOLD analysis project Ga0163150, IMG submission 148628) | Freshwater microbial mat bacterial communities from Lake Vanda, McMurdo Dry Valleys, Antarctica - Oligotrophic Lake LV.19.P2.IB | ecosystem: Environmental > Aquatic > Freshwater > Lake >...
ATAATAGACAAGGGTATCCAGGTTGTTTTGCATCAGTTTTTCTTTACTGTTGATCGACCGCTGGTAAGAAGCAGCCAAGGAGATCTGGCTGTTTTTGATAATGGACTTCACTTCATCGTCAATCATCTGGGTGGCCACATTGGCCATGGAGGCAGCACGTTCGGGGTCCTTATCTTCAACCGTGAGTTCCAAAGCGTCTTGTTTGGTCAGCAGGATTTTAAAATTCTCCCGAAATGCCTTACGCATCTTAAACTTTGCCTTAGGTGTCCCCGGTTTGATCTTATAGACGGACCATAAATCAAACGAATCGATGAGAAAGTCGACAATCCCGTGTGAGTTCCCGACGGTAAGGATTCGGTCTATGTCTTCGCCGCTACCATAATAGTACATCTCCGTGTTACCTCCGCCGAATACCTTTTCCGGTTTGAACAAGTCCTGACTGGCCGCATAAAACACGGTTTTGCCTTGGTAATAATTAGGAAGAAGGATAGAGAGGAGCGCGCTCAACACAAAGGCGCCAACGGTGATATACATGATACGGTGGCGCCAGGGATACAAGGTCCCCAGTATTGGTAGTAAACTATCCTTTTCCATGGCCATACCTGAATTCCGGTCTTTTAAGATGACCGGGGTGCAAAAGTAAAAAGAAATAAGCATGAACCCGGTCGGGAGGCGATAGGTTGTCCTTGCCTCTGTAGTTGCACCGCCCTTTTGATTGTAATTTTGCAGTCACTATACGCCTTGCTTTTCAAAAATTCACACATGAAACGCTATTACCTGCCGCTGGTATTGTTGGTCTTCGTTGCCAATGCCGGTTGCAAAGGAGATAAAATGCAGCTTTTCCCTTCAACTGATCCACGCCTGGCATGGCAAGGAAGGACCTGGAAGGATACCACAGGTAATACGTATCTCGTCGGAAGCGCCTCCTCTTTGAAATTTGCCTTTTCAGGCGACCGGTGCAGTATCCGGATACAGAATGCAGCTCAGCAAGGGGAATACAACTATATATCCATCTTCATCGATGGCAGTCGGCAACCGAGGACTGCCATCCGGTATGAAACCTTGACCCCCATAGAAATCGTACCTGATCAGAAATCTTCCACCCATCTCATTGAGGTTTACAAAGAAACCGAAGCAGCCAACGGGGCGGTGATCATTGGTGCAATTGAAGCCGACAGCCTGGTCCAAATGCCGGCAATCACTAAAAAACGGATTGAGTTTATCGGTAATTCCATCACCGTAGGGATGTCATCTGATGCGTCAGCGATAGCGTGCGAGGCAGGGACCTGGTATGATCAGCACAATGCTTATGATGCTTTTGGTCCGCGTGTTGCCCGTGCACTTGATATGGAATATGTGCTCTCCGGATTTTCTGGAATAGGTATCTACAGAAATACGCGGACTGACCGTCCGGTCATGGCCGATATCTATACTTCAGCTTTCCTTAGCCCTGATCCTAATTCACCACGACATGATTTCAAAAAGTTTGTGCCGGATATCGTCAGCATTTGTCTAGGCACTAATGATTTTTCAGCCGGAGATGGTACCACGCCAAGGGCTCCGTTTGATCCGGCTCAGTTTATTCCTGCCTATGTTGATTTTATCAGCACCGTACATGGTTTTTACAAGGATGCCCAGATCATCATCACCAACACACCGATGCTGAATACACAACAAAATGAAATTTTAATGGCTTGCCTTCAACAGATCAAAACACAAGCGGAAACTTCCATCCCCGGATTGAAACCGATGTATATTTTTTCGTTTAGCCATGTTTATCAAAGCGGTTGCCTAGGCCATCCCAGCTTAGAGGAACATGGGAAGATGGCGGAAGAAATGATATTATTCCTGAAGGGAATTTAGAAGGAAGAAATGTTTATGTGTTTATGTGTTTATACGTTTATATGTTTATACGTTTATATGTTTATACGTTTATATGTTTATACGTTTATACGTTTATATGTTTAAATGTATAAAGGCATAAACTTATAAACGCACAACCTTATAAACGCATAATCTTATAAACTTATAAACCCATAAGCTTATAAGCCCATAAACGCATAAACTTGTAAACACATAAGCTTATAAGCCCATAAGCTTATAAACGCACAACCTTATAAACGCATAATCTTATAAACTTATAAACACATAAGCCCATAAGCTTATAAACGCACAAACATATAAACCCATAAACCCATAAACGCATAAACTTATAAACGCATAAACTTATAAACCCATAAGCTTATAAGCCTATAAGCTATAAGCCCATAAGCTATAAGCCCATAAGCTCTCATTCTATCGAATCATCTTTAATATCTTCCGGTACTCCCTTCTTTGTAATAAAAATGGAATAGAAGATCGATCCGGAGATACACACGAGGATCACGCCGAGGGAGATTAAGACCATGGTTTGCTTATCGATCCAATGACTGATCCAATGTTCGGCGAGCATTTTAACGCCGATGAATACCAGGACGATGGCTATACCCTGTTGGAGATAATCAAATTTAGAAACCGCACCGCGTAACAGGAAAAATAGAGACCGCAGGCCCAGGACAGCAAAAATATTAGAGGTATAGATGACGATCTTATCCCTCGAAATACCCATGACAGCGGGGATAGAATCAAGAGCAAAGACAAGGTCAATTGCCGCCAGCATGATCACCACCACAAACAACGTGGTGTAGCGTTTTTTACCATTTTCAATCACCGAAAATTTTCCATCCCCATCATGCTTGGCAAGGGGTAACACTTTGTTGAGATACTTAAACAATTTGGTATCGTGCGGATCAAATTCTTCGTCCTCAGAGGAGGTGAACATCTTATAGCCTGTGTAGACCAGAAAGGCGCCAAACAAATACAAGATCCAGCTAAAACGATCTACCAGCGCCACCCCCACTGTGATAAAAATCACTCTGAAAACGATCGCCATCAAAATGCCAATCAGCAATACCCTTGGGATGTGTTTGGCCTTGACGGAGAAAGAGGTAAAAATCAGGATGAACACAAAAATATTGTCAATGGAGAGGCTCCATTCCATCAGGTACGCGCTGATATATTCAAATGCGATGATCTGGCCATTTTCAATCCACATAAAGATGAAAAAGCCAAGGGCGAGTGCTACCCAAAAAAAAGTCTGGTAAAGGGCCTGGCGGATGGTGATGATTTGGTTCTTTTTACTCAAAAGGCCAAGGTCAAACGTCAGCGCAAGGACCAGAAGGATTCCAAAAACGACAAAGGTGATCTGATCAGGATTCATGAAAAGGTATTAAAAGGACAAAGATATCCGAACGGGGCGAAAAACGCGTGAATACTGAGGCGGGACAGGATATGTAATTTAGTCGCCCGGGTATGCAAATTCCTTTAAAGGTTAATATAAGTATAACATACTGTAAATCAAACGTATATAAAACATCAAAAGAAATGTATCCCTTGGCAGTGTGGATTCTACCCCGCTATCTCTTGACAAGTACTATATTTTACCCCTAATTTGGTCTTTTGTCTTTACAAACAGGAAGACCAGCTGTGGAATTATTTACAGACGCGAACCGTTTCAAAGACTTTATAGGCTAACGCATGGGGCAAACTGGCAGTTATCATCTTCTCATCCAGAAACTGGATGCTTTCACAAGACGGTATTATCTCAATAAAATGATCAGGGGGAGCCTGATCACTGTAGGAGCCGTATTGGCTGTATTCCTCGCCTACAATCTGCTGGAGCACCAGTTTTATTTCAGTAGCGGCACACGACTGTTATTACTCCTATCCTTTATCGGCATGTCAATGGCCAGTCTGGGCTATTTTGTGCTTTGGCCGGCAGCTCAGTATCACCGGCTTGGAAAAGTGATTTCACACGAACAGGCGGCCACGATCATCGGAAATCATTTCGGCCATATCCAGGACAAACTGCTCAATGTCCTGCAGCTCAAACGCCAGGCTGATGAGGTCCAAGGAAATACCGAACTCCTTTTTGCCGGTATCGAGCAAAAAACAAAAGAGATCGAACTGGTCCCGTTTAAGGCAGCCATTGATCTCGGCAAAAACAGAAAATATCTTCGGTATGCATTGCCTCCGCTGCTGCTCTTATTAGTATTGCTAGTCGCTGCACCGAGCATCATCAGGGATAGTACTGACCGCTTGATCCATACCAATAAGATTTATGAGCGCAAAGCACCATTCCGGTTTGTGGTCAATACCGACCAATCGCTCTCTGTAGTGCAATACGAAGACTTTGACCTCCGGATCACGACGGAAGGCAGCATGGTGCCGGCAGAAGTGTATATCGAGATCGACAATTATTCATACCGGATGCGCAAAGATGGCGCTGATGCCTTTTCGTACCATTTTAAAAATGTACTCGAAGACACGCCGTTTAAAATCTATGCCGGTCCAGTGTCATCACAGGAAATGATGTTAAGTGTGATCAAGAAACCCGGTATCCTTACTTTCGATATCGGACTTGACTATCCTTCCTATACCGGTCGTAAGGATGAAGACCTCAGAAATATCGGAGACCTCGTAGTTCCTGAGGGAACCCAGCTGACCTGGGATATACAGGCCGCACATACAGAAGCCCTTGATGTCTTTTTTGAAGGTGCCTCTTCAAAAAAAGAAGCTGAGCGCCGGAGTGAGGACCGGTTTATTGTAAAATCAAGAGCCACCAAAGACGGCCGTTATACCATATTCCTCAACAACAGCCTACTGCCACAGCCTGATAGTGTGCAATACAGCATTCGTGTGGTCCCTGACCGTTATCCGGGGATCCGTGTTGAATCGTTTACGGACAGTCTGCAACAGGACATGGTTTACTTCGCCGGTAATGTTGATGATGACTATGGCATCCGAACCCTCACCTTTCAATATGAACTGCTGGACGAAAAAGGAAAATTAAAGGAAGTCAAAACCCAGGGATTGGGCGTACCACATCCTACGCAATACTCCTATACACACAGTTTTGACATCAAGACACTTGCATTGCAACCTGGTGAGCAGGTGCAATATTATTTTGAAGTGCATGACAATGACGGTATCCATGGAAGTAAGGCCAGCCGCACCCCTGTCATGCAATACCGTAAACCAACGGCAGAAGAATACGCTAAAAAAGAAAAAGAAAATAATGCGCTCATTCAGCTGAACCTTGAAAAGTCGCTGAAAGAAACCCGTGACCTGCAGGAAGAAATGAAACGTCTGAAAGAAAAACTCATGCAGGAAAAGAAAGCAGAGTGGCAGGACAAAAAAGAAATTGAAAAACTGATCGAGCGTCATCATTCTTTACAAAAAGAGATGCAGGAGGCTGTTGAAAAATTCCAGGAGAACCTTCAAAACCAGGAAGAACATAACAAGCCAAGTGAAGAATTGCAGGAGAAGCAGGAGAAAATGGAAGAGCTCATGAAAGAACTCGGCAGCAAGGAAATGGAAGAGCTCATGAAAAGGATGGAGGAACTCCTAAAGCAACTGGAAAAAGAAGGCGCCATTGATATGATGGAACAAATGGAGTCAAATGATGAGGAGCTTGAAAAAGAACTTGACCGGGTACTCGAAATGGTGAAAGAGCTCGAAGTGGAAGTAGGTATGGAAAAGGCCATCGAAAAGCTGGAACAAATGGCTGAAAAAGAGGATACCCTCAGCAAGGAAACCGAAGAAGAAAAGAAAGACAACGAAGACCTGAAAAAGGAGCAGGAAGAACTCAATAAGGAGTTTGACGAACTTCAAAAAGACATGAAAGACCTTCTGAAGAAGAATGAAGAACTGGAGCGTCCGAAAAACATGGAAGGCGCTGATGAGCAGATGGAGAAGATAGATCAGGACATGGAAAACAGCAAGGAACAGCTCGAGCAAAAGCAGAGTAAAAATGCTTCCAAGTCACAAAAGAATGCCGCCCAACGCATGAAGGACATGGCGTCTCAGATGAGTGCACAGATGGAGCAGGGAGAGCAGGAACAGATGGAAGAAGATATGGCGATGCTTCGCCAGTTGCTTGAAAACCTGGTCACACTGTCTTTTGACCAGGAACATTTGATCAATGATTTCACTTCTACAGAAGTAACGACGCCGCGATATGTAACGCTTGTACAAGAGCAATTTAAGATCAAGGATGATTTCAAAGTGGTGGAGGATACGCTACATGCATTGAGCAAGAGAGTGACCCAGATAGAGAGTTTTGTACACGAGAAAGTATCGGATATCAACTTCAATCTAAAGAAGAGTCTTGAGCAACTGGAAGAACGGAATAAAGTCATTTCGAGCGACCATCAGCAGCGTACGATGACTTATCTGAACGATTTGGCACTAATGTTGAGTGAAGTGATGAGTCAGATGCAACAGCAAATGGCCAGTAAGATGCCTGGAAGCCAGAATTGCAAAAAACCTGGTGGAAAGAGTTCAGGTAAGAGTGGTAGAGTCCCAATGGATAAGATAACTCAGGGGCAGCAAGACCTAAACGGGGAGATGAAGAAGATGTCAGAGCAGATGAAAAAAGGAGATCAGGGTAAAATGAGTAAAGAGTTTGCCCAGATGGCGGCCAAACAAGCTGCTCTTCGTAAAGCACTGAAAGACCTGGGACAAGAAAAGAAAGAGCAAGGCAAGGGATTGCCAGAGCTGGACAACATCGCAGAAGAAATGAACAAAATCGAAATTGATCTGGTCAACAAACGGCTTAACAATGAAACCCTGAAACGCCAGCAGGATATCACTACCCGATTGCTGGAAGCTGAAAAATCAGATCGTCAGCGTGACCAGGATGAAAAGCGCCAGGCTGAAACGGCCATGCAGCAAAAACGCTCTATGCCGCCTGCCCTTGAACAGTACATTCGTCAACGCGAAGCAGAAATAGAACAATACAAATCTGTATCTCCCGATCTGAAACCATATTACAAGTTCCTGGTCGAAGAGTATTACCAATCGTTGAAAAATTCAAATTGATCCGCTCATCACTATACGTGCAGAAATATTGAAACTACCCTCTCATCCCAGCTGTATCTGCGAGGTTGAAACCTTTGTCAGGGACCTGGTGGAACGTTTGCATATTGATGAAAATCTGTATCCGAACATTCTCATCTGCCTGACCGAAGCTGTCAACAATGCAATCGTCCATGGTAACCGTCTCGATGAGCAAAAGGAAATCCAGGTTTCCTGCCACGAAAAAGAGCACGAACTCCAGTTTATCATCTCGGACGAAGGAAATGGTTTTGACCCCTTCAAGTTACCTGATCCCACCAGTAAAGAGCTGATCGAAACGGAAGGCGGACGAGGTGTTTTCCTGATGAAGCAGCTGACAGATGAGATTCATTTTCTGGACCATGGCCGCACAGTGAAATTGATGTGGCGGATTTGATTCCTGACTGGCCCGAAACGGAAGAAGACGAAACCGGCATTTTTTTTACCTCAAATGATGTTGCGTTTGAACCCAGTGATCCGGAGCGTCTGATTCATTGGATCCTCCACACGATTGAAGCGGAAGGGCACGAACTCCACAGGATGGATATTATCTTTTGTTCTGATGCGTTTTTACTCGAGATCAACCGCGATCACCTCGATCATGATTACTATACAGATATCATCACCTTTCCACTCAATGATCATCCCCTCATAGCCGAAATTTATATCAGCACCGATCGCGTGCAGGAAAATGCGGCAGGGCTCCATATCCCTTTTGAAGAGGAGTTACTTCGAGTGATGATACACGGTGTATTGCATCTATGTGGATATGATGATCATGAAGAGGAGGATATACGGGTGATTCGTAGTAAAGAAGAGATGTATCTTGGGAAGCTAAGTGGTGGGCGTGAGTTGTGAGGCGTGAGGCGTGAGGCGTGTCGTAGCAAAGCGGAGATCACGCCATCATGAAATGTTCTAGCGATAAGAGCGTGAGACGATGTAATGTCCAATAATGATCTTTGTGCATTTAACCCCCTAACCCCTGAAAAGGGGACCAGCGTGAATCCTTGCCCCGTCGGGGCAAAAGGTTAGTAAGTAGCAAAGTCCAATAATGCTCCATGCGCCGTAGGTGCATAACTTCTGTAACTTTGGAGGAATCTGTTGTGTATTAGATAACAGATACATGCATATGCAATATGATGTAACCATTATCGGCGGAGGAATTGTCGGGCTGGCAACAGCCTGGAAGATTCAGGTGGCGCATCCGGGCATCAGATTGGTGGTGTTAGAGAAAGAAACGGCTGTGGCGACTCATCAGACAGACCGAAACAGTGGTGTCATACATTCTGGGATCTACTATAAACCGGGCAGTGCTAAAGCTATCAATTGTGTGAAGGGATATGGCATGTTGCTGGATTTTTGCAGGCAGTATGATATTCCTTTTGAGCTGTGTGGCAAGATCATCATCGCAGGTGATGAAAAACAAATACCAACCCTGGAAGGGATCTATCATCGTGGTATAGAAAACGGGCTGCAAGGAATCCGGATGATCGATGCACAAGAAGCGAAAGAAATAGAACCCTGGTGTCACGCTGTCAAAGGCATATGGGTTCCTCAAGCTGGGATCATTGATTACAGGGTGGTGGCCAATAAGCTGGTTGAGCTGATAAAAAAGCAAGGAGGAGAGATCATAACCGGGTTCAGGGTTGACAACATCACTGAGGAAAATGATTCGATTAAAATAACAAGTGACAATAGGCGTATAGTCAGTAAAATGGCCATTGGATGCGCAGGCCTGTATGCTGATCATCTTGCGAAGATGGCTGGTCTTAAGCCGCCCCATAAGATTGTTCCGTTCAGAGGTGAGTTTTATGCATTGAGCCCTGAAGCCAATAAGTTGGCCAGAGGCCTTATCTATCCGGTGCCGGATGTTAACTTTCCATTCCTCGGTGTACACCTGACAAAACGGATAGATGGTGGTGTTGAAGCTGGACCTAATGCAGTACTTGCCTTTCGAAGAGAAGGATACAAACATCTCGATGTACATGTAGGTGAACTTTCAGAAGCCCTGGTATATCGTGGTTTTCAAAAGCTTGCGATGAAACACTGGCGGAAAGGCATGGATGAGATGGTCCGTTCGTTTTCGAAAAAGGCTTTTCTGAAAAGTCTGCAGGTACTTGTACCCACCTTGGCTATGAAGGATATAAGCCGGAGCAGAACTGGTGTGAGAGCACAAGGCCTTGATAAAAACGGGAACCTGGTGGATGATTATGTGATCCTGCAGCAGGAACGGATGATTCATCTTTGTAATGCGCCGAGCCCTGCGGCGACGTCGTGTCTGTCGATCGGAGAATATATATGTGATCTTGCGATCACGAAGATCTCCGCCTTGTCAAGATGAGAGGTGAAAGATGCTTCTAGGCCTTCCCTTTCGCAGCCCTCTGACTCCCTGTTTCTATCGAATCAAGGGAGAACCCCTTCGCGCAGGCCGGGTGAATAAAAAGATGTTGGTACCTTATTTTTATTCCTGCTCATCTCGAGCGTTCTGCCCCCAGGATTTCCGTAACGCAGTGAAGGAAAACACGGGTCGCGGGGCTGCGCCGCTCATTGTCGTGGTGAAAGATGCTTCTCCGGCCTTCCCTTTCGCAGCCCTCTGACTCCCTGTTTCTATCGAATCCAGGGAGAACCCCTTCGCGCAGGCCGGGTGAATAAAAAGGTGTTGGTACCTTATTTTTAATCCTGTTCATCTCGAGCGTTCTGCCTCCCAGGATTTCCGTAACGCAGTAAAGGAAAACACGGGTCGCGGGGCTGCGCCGCTCATTGTCGTGGTGAAAGATGCTTCTCCGGCCTTCCCTTTCGCAGCCCTCTGACTCCCTGTTTCTATCGAATCCAGGGAGAACCCCTTCGCGCAGGCCGGGTGAATAAAAAGGTATTGGTACCTTATTTTTAATCCTGTTCATCTCGAGCGTTTTGCCCCTCAGGATTTCCGTAACGCAGTGAAGGAAAACACGGGTCGCGGGGTTCATCTGAAATCTTTAATCTCCTTTAAATTAAGTCTAAATAACGACCTTTACCTTTCCCGGCCGCTTTTTAAACCTTTTTACAGTTTTTCTTATTTACTATACCATGGAATCCGCCACAGCAACTAAAAATCCCGTGCTCATCTACACCGAGCAAACCCCTAACCCTGAGTCACTTAAGTTTGTGACCAATAAGATGCTCTATACGGGAACTGCCGATTTTAATACACCCGAACTGGCGGAGGAATACTCCCCGCTGGCCAAGGCTCTTTTTGATCTGCCGTATGTCAAGTCTGTCTATATCTGCAATAACTTTGTTACGATCACCAAGGAGCTCAATTATGCCTGGGAAGACCTGATGATCCGGACCAAGGATTTCATCAAAAACTATGTCGCAGAAGAAAAACCTATCATTCTGGAAGGATTTGCAGAAGCGATGACTGCGCTGGAAGACAAACGGATGGCCGAAATCAATTACAGCGATGATGATGGCGAATTGGTGAAACGCATCCGCGAACTCATTGACACACATGTCAAACCAGCCGTCGAGATGGATGGCGGTAATATCGAATTCAAATCGTATCATGATGGTATCGTCACGCTCATCATGCAAGGCGCATGCAGCGGTTGCCCTTCCAGTACAGTCACATTAAAATCCGGCATCGAAGCTATGCTGAAGCGTATGGTTCCTCAGGTGAAGGAGGTGGTGCAGGAAATGGCCTGATAAAGTGAAAAATGAAGAGTGACGAGTGAAAAATGAAGAGTGATCGTTTTTTACTAACGCCTAGCGCTGTGATCTACGTTGCGCTTTGATTTTCATACTTCGGCTACTCTCAGCACATCGCTTTTCATTTTTCACTTTTTATTTACTCAACGGACATCATGAGTTCAAAATACTGTACGGATGTGCAGTAGATAAAGGCTTCCGCATATCGCGGTTCCTTCCTGAACATGGCGGCACGATACCGGTTGAGACTCAGTGCGGCATCGAGGTAATCCAATTCCTTCAGTTGGCTGGCATGTTCCAGCAGCGCATTGCGTTTGTCTTCGATCACAGACGAAATATTAACAAGTCGGTTTGGAATAAGTGGTGTCCAGACTTCGTAGGCTGAGATCGTAGCACCCTTGATCAGGTTGTTTTTCAACAATATATTGGCGGCATAATGATCTCTATGGGTTTCGATAAACGAAGGCAAATAGATGATATCCGGATTTGCTTTTTCCAGAATGGACCTGAAATCATAATTCGTGCCTGATTGATTGATGATGTCCCCGTCGCGGAGGTGGAGGTGATAGAGATTTTCTTCCGGCACATCCAGGTGACCCGATGAGCGAATGGCTTCAATCCGACGAAGCTCGGCGGTTTTGATGGGGTTCATGTTTTTTATTCCGCGCTCTCCATCCGACAGATATAGGATCGATACATGATGCCCCAAACGTCTGTGCAACCTGATGGTTCCTCCACAACCAATCACCTCGTCGTCCGGATGAGGAGCGATCACTAAAATTCGGTGACCATCCGGTTTGTCCACCATGGTCAGACCCGAAAAAATGGATTTCACTTTTTGGGAAAGGAAAAACAGAAGCCTTAGATCATCCTTCTTTACCACGAGAGAATTGCTTTATAAATGTCTGTTAATTCCTGCTTTGAAGCATTATAGGCTTCAAGTCTGATATTCTCCCGGGCTGCGGTTGAAATTCGCGTCAATAATACATCATCGCTGATAATTTCCATTACTTTATTTGCCAGATATTGAGCTGATCGGCCTTTGACAATAAATCCATTCTGATTGTCCTTGCACCAGCGGTTGGTCCCCTTATTGGCAAAGGCTACTGCCGGAATTCTGCAAGATTGAGCTTCTAGACCAACATAACCGAGGGTCTCCCCATCTGAAGGAAATACAAAAAGTCTGCAATGATGATAATAGTATGCTATCTGGTTGTCTTGTTGAAAACCTTTGATTACAATATTGTCCGTCAGGTTTTTTTGTTTCACCATTTTCTCCGCTTCGTCCCTGCGCCAAGGATAGCTAACGAAATGGCAGGGATACGTTGCTTGATGCGCTCAACTGCCCTAACCAGTTTAAAAATCCCTTTCGCTGTTTCTATTCGTCCTACATACAATAAATCCACTGAAGAACATGTCCATTTCGTATGATTAAACGGAACTCTTACGATATAGGCATTCTTGCCCAGCGAAACCAGTTTTTGGTAAATATCGAGAGAATGGGTCATGAGGATAAACTTCTCTGTCACTGGTAAAAAAATTACAGACCGCAGCCGACGCAATGCATAATAATCATGAATAAAGCAGACCACTAGTATGCCTGATTGTTGCAGTCTTCGCAAGACACTGTTGGTAATCAGGTTGTTGTTGTTGAGATGAATCAGGTCTGGTTTGACGGCATTTATTGCTTCTGAAATCAACCTGACCATGTGAGGGATGACCCTTATCCGGTTGTACCTGTCAAGAATAAAATTTGTCTTTTTTGAAAACGTAACATCGTTTACCAATTCTGCAACATTGATGCGATGAAAATCAATACTGCTTGATTGAGCTTCATGCAGGAGATTTTCGAGAAACCTTTCAGCCCCACCAACTACAGTTGCAAAATCATTTATGAGCAGGACTTTCACTGAATCACTTTTTCTTCAGCATACCATTAATGTACTACTATTCGCCCTGTATACATAGTCCGATCGATGATGACACTAATCATATAAACACCGGGTACCGGATGCAAGACCGTTACATCAAGACGATCAGCTTCATCCTGAGTTTGGATATCGATTCTGTTGCCCGTCATGTCCCAGGCAAATACTTTGGCCGTGCCCGTTGATCCGTTAGGCAGTATGATATCAAATTGTCCCTGGTTCAACGTAGGATTGATGGAAAGTGGCTGTGTTGAAATGTCAATATCTGCGATCGAAGTCGTGATAGGAAAATCAAGTGTGCGTTTCTTTGTGGTATACACATGATACTCGCCGGGCGTGTATGGAATAGTCATGTTGACATCGGTGACTTCCAGACTGTCACCGGAGAGGTAATCATACCAACGGCCTGTTTTCGTAAATACAGGCGCTATGTCTCTGTTGCCCACATGGAAATTGCCAACCACGACGATATCCATATCTGTATGTCGGTAACGTAGTTTCTTTTCAAACTGGCTGGCGAGACTGATCTCCAGCGCCCCTTCCTGAAAAGCCGGTTGATCTCTTAACTGAATCAGCGCCCTGTCTACATCATAGATGCGCTGGCGTATAAAGATGTTTTTGTAATCCCATCGAATGGGTTTTGCATCAAGTCTACAATTCGTGCTGATCGAACCATCTGTGCAATAATTGATCGAATAGTCATAGCCGAGTTCGCCAAACTCCCAGATCATCTTCGGACCGGGGATCAGGTAAAAGAATGAGGATACCAGTTCAATTCGACTTAATGCGACTTTGAGCTCTTTGATATCGTATCCGGGAGCGTTGTTTCCTGCAGTAAGGTTTTTATACATCAGGCGCTCCTCATCATGCGATTCCATATACCCGATGAGGTGAGGATCTGCCCAACCACGATTTACATGCCAGGTATTGCTCACATCACTACCTCCGAATCCTTTCGATCCCTGGCCATACGCGCCGGTCATATTGCCCCAGAGCATCATGCCTCTTGAGGACAGTTCAATCTCTTCATTATTGTCTGCAAAATGTTCAAGGATGAGGTATGCATCCGGATCGATAGACCAAATATGATCTGCATATTCCTGAAGGATATTGATACGGGATTGATCATACATACCCCATGCGCTGATATTGCCAAGGGTATTGTTTTGCGTAAATCCCTTGGAGAGATCAAAGCGGAATCCATCGATACCATATGTTTCCATCCACCATGAAAGCACACGTTTTACAAAATATTTTGTTTGAGGACTTTCGTGATTGAAGTCGTAGCCTACGTTGAAATCGTGCTTCGCTGCAGGATTGAGCCAGGGATTGTTCGCTGATGGTCTGTTTTGTGCAGCATCCCAGTATAATTGTGCGAGTGGGGACTGTCCAAACGCATGGTTGTATACGACATCCAATATCACCGCGATGCCACGTGAATGACATTCTTCGATCAGGGACCTAAAGGCATCGGCTGAACCATAGTACTTATCAAGTGCCATGTGATACGATGGGTTGTAGCCCCATCCAAGATTGCCCTCAAACTCCTGCACGGGCATCAGCTCAATTGCATTGACACCGAGTCGTTGAAGGTAATCAAGCGTGTCTTGAAGCGTAGTGTAGGCATGTGCATCGAGGAAATCACGCATGAGTAATTCATAAATGATGAGATCTGATTTTTCAGGCTTTGGATTCAAAGGTGCTGTAGTCACCGTAGGTTCTACGACAAAACTGCTGACCATCCCTGATGTGAGGCCGTATGGATACTGGGGCATGTCCGGATATGTTTCATTAGTGATAGCGCCATCATTAAATGGATCAAGGATCAGGGTGCTATAGGGGTCACCAATTCGAATGGTCCCATCCACCACATATTGATAGTTGTACCTGGAACCTTCATCGAGAGGCACTTCGATCCACCAGACATTGCCATCCACTGATCTTTTCATTTGATAGTCTGCGCGCAGGTTCCAGTTGCTCATATCTCCATTGAGATGTACAAATGATTTACCGGGGGCATAGAGTTGAAAATAACAGGTGTTACCATTGAGAATGGTCAGTCCGTCTTCTCGTCCGGCAGGGGGATTCTCAATATTTACATCCTCAATCACCGTATAGAAAAAAAACTGTTTCAAGGTATCGGCACCTCTGATGGCGCGAAACTCTACCTGATGATTTCCAGGCTGTGAGGCGGTGATATTAAACTCTAACAGTTCGCCGGACACATGCAGTAGGGGCGAACCATTATCATAGAGATAGAGATCTCCAAACTGGCTTGTCGCTGCTTTAACAGGGATCACGTCATTAAGATAAACAGCCAGGGAAGCTTCCTGGGGAGCAAGTATAACGGACTGAAAGGCTACATCTGCCGGATAGACCGGATAGAAAATATCACCTCCATCTGTCCCACGACCTACGATACTTCCATTGGCGTTTCTGAAAACAAAGGAAAGTGACTCCACCGTTTCTGCATCGTCGACGCCATAGAAGTCCTTAATATTATAACTTATGGAATGTCGGTTGTTGCCCAGGGAGGCCATCAGCACCTTAGGATCCGGCGTGCCCCATACACCCTGAACATATTTCCAGTCACTTGGATTCTGGCTGGCCGATGTGATCAGCCCGGCATGTGCGTATACCGGGGATATGCCGGTCAGTGCCCCATTGCCTTGCGTAGCATTAAAGATGATCGTGACATCATCCGTCACTTTGGGGAAAACAGGAATGACTTCGACAACTTGGCCGGAAATGGAAGAAGTACAGAAGAAGATAAGCGTCAGGGTATAACCCAGTAAAGTCAAGACATTTCGCATAGTATAGTATTGAAAAGGGAGTTGTCAAATATCCAAAGGACTAAGGTAATACCAACGGCTAATTTGAGAGGTAAAAAAAAGCTGGGGGATCACGTATGTCATTTTGCGGACATTTTGACCGGAACATTACATCTTAAACTGCTGATCATGTTGGATATGGGAAATGTAAGCGTTCATGGCCCTGACCCTTAAGGTACAATTTTGAATTATATGTAGGGGTGCAAAATATTGAACCCCTACATATAATTCAAAATTGCTCTTGGCAGGGATCCTGTGTAGTAATATTAGGATAAAAGCAATCCGGTTTGTAGGGGTTCAAACTATTGAATCTCTACTCCCAGGATAAAATTATTTTCGGTAGGGGTTCAAAAATATTGAACCCCTACCGAAAATAATTTTATCCCTTTCTACCTATGTTCCTATCGGGCCTTCGATAGATAATGATCCACCCGTTCAAGGTAGGCGGCTTGTAATTTCTTTGCCAGCGGATGTACTGATCCGTCACCAATCAGTTGATCATCAATTTTCACTACCGGCAATACTCCTTTTGTCGTTGCGGTCAGGAATGCGCCTGCCATCCAGGGTAGCTCTTCAAGATGAACGTCTCTTTCCTCCAAGAGCATGTTATGTTCGGCGGCAATCGCGAGTACCTGCTTACGGGTGACTCCTTTCAACATGCCTTTGGCCGGGGTGACAATCACGCCTTCTGGCGTGATAAAAAAGATATTACATCTCGAACACTCTGATATCACCCCATTGAAATGATACAAGACTTCAAAGGCTCCTGATTTTTTCAAAAGGGGCTGGGCCTTCATGGATTCGATATATACGGTTGTTTTGGCAGTCGGTGTGTCGCGCTGATAGTTGACCGAAAGCAAACTCACACCGTTTTCGTATTGAGCAGGGTCGCTGGCGGGCAGGCTGTGCAGCATCAGGAAGATATTCTTTTGTTCAGGAATGGTGTATCCGTCTTCGCTGAAACCGCCGGTGACCACAACTCTGAAACCGGCCCTATCCACTTCATTGGCCTTGATCATTTTGTAAAAAAGATCCTTCCAATCTTCTCTGGATAATCCTGTATTAAAATCCATCATCCGCATTGAATTTTCCAGGCGATCGATATGGTCTTCTGCGAAAACAGGAATGCCATCGAGTACACGGAAATAGTCAAAAATACCGAGGCCCCTTAAGAGTCCCAGGTCATAGACCGGAATGAGGGCTTGTTCTTTAGGGAGTATTTCGCCGTTGATGTATATGTAGGGATATAGCATTTTACTGTTTACTGTTTAGCGGTCCAAGTGTTAAAGGTAAAGGATAATGGGTAAAGGGTAAAGGGTAAAAGCTAAGAATGCAGGTCCCCTTTAGGGGCTACCGTTTATAGACAGTTATGAAATAGATTTGCTGGCTGGCTATTGCATAAGGAGATCCGTGATCTCCGAACTATTTTATTCTGAAATTGATGGAAAATTTACCTGGCACGCATGGGCCAGAGGCCGTTGCAGGAGTTTGCTCTTGCAACTAAAAGTATCCTCACCAGAATTCCAATAGAGATTCTCTATTGAAATCCTCATGGTTGCAGGAGCAAACTCCTGCAACGGCCTCTCTTTTTGAGATTTGTATAAATGGTAGCTTTAGGCGATTTAGGGGTAAAGTGGGTTCTTTGATCTTGACAGATTTTGAGGATGGCCATAGCGTTTTGAAAGTTTAGTTTATGCTTCGCTGACGCCTATGTTTAGAGAGTTTGTTATAGGTTTATGCTGATTCATATTAATTTGTTTCGCACGGAGGACACCGAGAGCACGGAGAATAAATAAGTGTTTCGCACGGAGGACACCGAGAGCACGGAGAATAAATAAGTGTTTCGCACGGAGGACACCGAGAGCACGGAGAAT
>Ga0163150_10005040_pt1 | contig 17255 bp, 19 predicted proteins | sample OliLakLV19P2IB_FD_148628 | JGI IMG/M metagenome (GOLD analysis project Ga0163150, IMG submission 148628) | Freshwater microbial mat bacterial communities from Lake Vanda, McMurdo Dry Valleys, Antarctica - Oligotrophic Lake LV.19.P2.IB | ecosystem: Environmental > Aquatic > Freshwater > Lake >...
ACAGAAGACTCACCACGCAAATCGGATATTATTTGAAGAACATTTAATACTGTGCCTTGTGTGTTTGTTGCCATTATTTAGGTATAAAAAAAGCGCCCATTTCTGAGCGCCTGCCTGCTTTTCAGGTGTAGCTATGTAACTAGTTATTACCGCACTTACGATGTTGGGTCAACTATCCCACACCAAGAAGTGATCACTTCAAATTCCCATCATTAACATTGTTGAGATTGATGGTGTAGGGGAAACATTATTCGGAGGTACAATCGCATACGCCCACGAACCACTAATATCGTTATTCTGCGCCCAAGTGAAAGCTCCTGTTGCACCTGCGGTAGCCTTCTCTTCGCTTGCGTGAGCAATAGAAGTATTTGTACCTCCAATAGAAAGGCGTTCTGCTCTTTGAGTAAGTGTCCCAGGGCTAGTACAGGCTTGCGCACTTAAAAGATAATTAGGAGAGTTTGCTACGACTAAAACAACCCACGCCCCATCCGTAGCTGTGGTAATTTGTGCCTGTGTTTCATCACCCGAATCATTCTGTTCACCAACTATCGTAGCATCAGCAAGAGGATCGCCTGTTGTTACAGCACCACGATATATGGTAATGATCGCAGCACAAGAGTTAGTTAAACTCGCACCTGTAACCTTCTGTCCAGTATGGTTACCCGTTGCTCTAGAATAGAGTGTCTTACCAGAGAAGGTTGATGTGGCATACTGCTGATCGTGTTTTTGTGTAAAAGCTGGACCATCATAAGTACCACCTATCGTTCCATTAGCTGTTCCTCTGTGCGTATACTCGAGAACGATAATATCGTTTGCTTGAGTATCGGGGAGAGTGATACTAAAAGAAGTAGTAGTTGCATTTCCACCAAGTGCGTTGTCTACGTATGTTACTGCCATATTATATGTTCGATACTGTTAATGCTGTAATAATTACAGATGTTACAGATTGAGTTGTAGCAGTCCAAGTTGTGTTAACAGCAGTTTGTTTAATCGCTGCATCAATTGGAAGCATGAAGCCCCTTGTGTCTCCTGCGGGTACTGCGATATTAAGCCTCGTGGTTCCAGCTGTCGCATCTTTTATGGCGACTGTTACGGCGGTTGCTGAGGTGTTGGTTACTATTAGTCCATATAAATCTAAGAAGGTTGAAGCTACCGCTGTTACGATTGTCGTTTCAGCTGCTGAGGCAGTTATTGTAGTTACTTGATTAAGTTTGAGTGTTCTTGGTGCAGAACCTACCATCAAACGACCTTTTAAGTCGTGAGACTGTTGGATATAGTCACCTGTTGCGCCTGACACGTCAGCAAGCGTATCGGCTCGAACTCCTAGTGCAAAAACTCCTACATCACCTGATGTGTGTACTGCATCCTCTGCTTTACCAAGGTTTGTAGCGCCAGTTCCAGGGGTCAAGGTTGTTGTGCCTGTAAGAGTTGTCACAGTATCAACCGTTGTGACGTTGGCTAGAGTTGGAAGGCGAGTTACATCAACATCTATTCCATTTGCAGCATCCCCACCTATTAAAGCTCCTGCGGCAGTAAGAACGGTAGCTGCTGCTCCATTTCTCAAGTACCATGCTCTAACTGAATCCTGATCGGCTGAGACAGAGGTAGGAGCCGCTGCCGACGCAACACCTCCTATAGTCAATGGATTTCCAGCAATAGCCGCGTCGTGAGCGACAAAACTATTGATACTCGTAACATCCACATCTCCAATATCCACACCAGAGTTAGCTGCGAGTTTACCTATTGCATTAGCGCCTGTGGGAAGTGCGTTTGTAATAGCGGTTACTGCGGTTATTGTTCCCGTTACTGGTACTAAATCATCTGTTGCTATAGTTACTCGTTGTGTGCCAGTTGAACGAGTACCTGTGTTCATAGCTACGTTTACACCCCCTAGTTGAGTTGTATTAAACCCTGCACCAGATACTGCGTTGTCTATAAGTTCTACTGCTGTTTGAATTGCTGCTGTATCAGCTAAAATTGCTGTAGTATCTGCAAGTATTGCATCTGAATTGAAGTCTTGAATCCATAAGGCTCCCTCCGCTGTTCCTCTAAGACCAATATTATCGCCCTCTATTGGGGTTACTACCGAAAGAACGTCATCTCTTTCAATCATAGTAGCTGTTCCCACAATTGGGTTAGCTGTAGCCACATCTTCGGTATACTCTGTACCACCACCACCACCCGTAACCGTTAAAGTACCCGCTAGCTTAGTGTCAATTGTTCCCAGCAGTGTTTCAACTCCGTCAACGTGACCGATAATTGTATCTTGTTTAGCTGAGGTAGCAAACCCTGTTATAGCTGCGGGTGGTGTGAGAGTCGTAACCTGTGCAGCAGTTAATACTACAGGGGTTGAAGCAGCTGCTAATGCTTGTCCTTGAGCTGGGATATTATCAGTTTTCGCTTTGATAGAAGCTAGGTTTCCACCTGCCTCTAAAGCTAAGGTAGATGTGTTGAGATTAGTTCCTGCATTGGCGGTTACCGTACCAGTTACCGCTACTGAGTCTGTGTGTTTGACATAAAGTTCTCCAGAGTTATTTCCTCTTAAAGCAACGTTATCTCCGTCAGCTGTAGTTAATGCCCCCGCTCTAGCATCCTCACGAACTACTATCAAAGCGTTACCAACTGGATTAGCAGCCGAGACAGCATCTTCTGTATATTCAGTTCCACCACCACCACCAGTTACTACCCAGGGAGAAGTCCCTTGATTAACTGTTCCTATCACCTTGGTCGTTTCTGCTGCTAAGGTCGAGGCTGATTGTACAGCAAAAGTACCAGCATTTGTTACTGCGTGTGATGGGACAGAGGCAAGGGATACTGCTTGTGTTCCTGTTCCTGCGTTAGCAGTTACAGTACCGCTAACAGGTTGCGTGGCTTGAAAGAAAGTCCCCGTTACCGCAGTAGTCGGGGCGGAAGTTACTACTACGTTATGCCCGTCTGCTAGTTGCTTAGCGGCAGTGGCTAGAGTTGCAACCGTACCTATATTTGCTGTAATCGTTCCGCTAACAGGTTGAGTCACGCCCGAACCGTCTACCACGGTAGTATCGGCTAATTTAACGTGTAATTGCCCTTTATTCGTAGCATTGATGGCTATGTTGTCACCTTCGGCTGTAACCTCATTAGTAACCAGAGTATCTCGTCTACGACCTATTAACATATTACCTACGGGGTCAGCAGCCGAGGCGGCATCTTCTGTATATTCTGTTCCGCCACCCCCACCAGTTACTACCCAGGGGGAAGTACCTTGATTAACCGTCCCTATTACCTTGGTTGTTTCAGCTGCAAGTGTTGCTGTGGTTATTGATCCGGTCTTTGTCACGACCTCATTAGCATTGGCTGTAGCCTGATCGATTCCCACCTTACCTATTAAAGCTGTTCCAGCTACGAGCACAGGGGATGTAGCTATGCTAACAGGTTGCGTGGCTTGATAAAATGTTCCAGATACTGGTTGTGTTGTTGCTGATCCATCTGTCAGTAGTGGTGTCATAGCCGCCTTACCCTGTACCGTTATCACGTCTGAACTTGCTGTACCTGCCGTGCCGAGTGCTGGCTGTTTAGCGACTGTTGCAAAGCCTGTAATTGCTGCGGGTGGTGTTAAGGTCGTTATTTGAGCAGCTGTTAGAACTACTGGTGTGGATGCTGCTGCTAATGCTTGTCCTTGAGCAGGAAACTTTGTATCAATAGAGGCAACTGAGGTATTACCAGTATCTTGTTTTGCTGCTGTAGCCAGTGTTGCTACTGTTCCAATATTCGCTGTCACTGTTCCAGAAATAGGTTGTGTAACTGCTGAGTTATCTACCTTGACGGCTGTAGCGTTTGTGCCTGTATTGGCTAGGGTAACTTGTAGAGGAGCCGCTGAAGAGACATCTGTAGCCGAGCCATCTGCGCCTTGAGAAATCTTAATTCGTTGATGAAGAACGCCTCCGATATCATCGGCTGCGATTGTTGTTCCTGTTCCTGCGGTTATTGCTACATTATCTGCCATATTACATTAGTGCTACTGCTATCGTTGTTCCTTCTTTTGTTCTGTACTTGAATTCATAACTGATCGTTCCACCTACGTTGGGTTGTGTCAAAACTAAGAGCAATCCATATGGTATTCCACCGCCTGTACCGCCTGTTGATGTCTTTAATATCCATGCATCTTCTGTTTTAGGACTTGCAGGATCAGAACTAAATTGTTTGATATTGTCCTTAATCCTTAATTTTCCGAGTAGTGGGTCGTATTTAACAGCCATAAAAAAACCGCCCTTTTCAGGACGGCTGCCTATCTTTTAGGTATACCAATAAAAAGAAACTATCACTTAGGATAGATTGGGTCAACTATAACTAAGTGCTGTAAGGTCGGTTGCAATATTGTCATAACTAGAATTCCCATCTGCCCACGTCAGAATAGTACCCGTTGTTTCATCAACTTTACTTACCTGCCATTTAGCAGTAGCTTCAGCTGTTCCAGGGGCGGCTTTTGCTACATAAGTAACTAAACCCACCTCGGTAACTTTTATAGCCATATTTTCACCATTTAATCTTTGAACATTCTGTCCGTCAAATCCCAGTGTTTGAACAATTAATGTTTGATAGTCCTGATCAAATGATGTATTAAGTACTCGATCTCCTGTAGTGAATTTTGTTATATCCTGATCAGCCATTTAGTTCCACACACTCCTTTTTGTCATCTCATCAAATACCATTTTATTCATTGCTTTAGAATCTGACTGTCTCGCAAGCTTCATAAATAGTGATCTCTTCTCTTGAGCATTGGTAACAAAGGATAGTTCCTTCCATGCTTTAACCACTCCACCTATTCGTTCAAGTACCATATCTGCATCAGCATCATCTTCAAGCCCCATTTCGGCCTTTAAATCGGTTAGTGTGTGCTCAAGTGAACCTTTAGTAGGTGAGACACCTTTTTTAGATAATATATTGAGTAGATACTGTGAAACCTCACTTAAATTACTTCTGTCATCATCTGCTAGATTCTGGAGTGAATCTTCTATTCCTAAAGCATTTAAAACTGTTTGATCTGTATCGGATGAATCAATAGGTTCACTATTGTGAAATTCAGTATCTTCTATATTTGTATTATCATATTTTGTTTCTGGAGAAGTATATTCAGGTGTGGACTCTGTAGTTGATTGTGATCTAAAAACTGTATCTGCCATATGAACTATGTACTATATTTATTAGATTGGGTCAAAATATTAGCTTAGGTACTATCAAAGTTTCATACGCTTCTTTCCATTTATGCGCTTCCTTTGAAAGGTTATATTTTCTCTTAAGCATTCTATAGGCATTATCAACTATTCCTTTTCTCATATCTGGAGACTCAATTAGATTCTTCATACATCTATACCATTGATCCTCAGTACGTGCTACAAGCCCCAAACTTGGCTCAAATCCTCTATGGAAGTATACAGTTGGTGAATATATACCCGGCACTTCTGAGATAGTATATTCTTGCCACTTAATATTAGATTTACATTTATTAAATTCATTGTCTTGAAGAGGTGCTAGAGCTATATCTAATCGTAATCCATTAAGCCTAGAAGGATATACTTCAAACGGTACACCAAGCATATTTTCTACAGGCAATCCCTTTAATAATTCTCTGGTGCGCATATCTCCTACAGTTAGAATTTGAACCTTTGGATACTCTGCACAGATACGTCTGAGTGGATTAATAATCAGTTCAAGATCTTTAATGTGAGTAACTGAACCTAACCAACCGATACGGATAGTATCAGAGGTGTTTCTATGCTTCACCACATCCCATCTGTCCATATCCATGTAATTTGGAAGTACTACCACATTATCGTTATACTTCTTCAATTTCTCTGCTAGATAGTTGGTTGTAGTTGTAACCATATCTGCAAAACCCATTGATATTTTAATTATCTCTGGAGCATTTGAAATATCATGTTCAACTCTATGAGGATTAGATTTGTCAACCTCAATCATGTCATCTTGTTCAACCACATATTTGAGTCCATGTTCTACTTGGTATTCTCTGATAAGAGCTATACCGTCCATATCAATACACATTTGAGTTACCACGATATCCGCCCATTCAAGTGCTTCACGGGTAATACCACCTTCTGGCATGCGTACATCTACACCTAGTTTTTTGAGATACCTTGCAGGATCTGCAAGTCTCCAGTATTTAGCAGCTGAATCATTCCCAAACATTACCACTCTCATAGATTTGTAGCCAAGAATTCTGTTGCATAACAGAACTCTGTATCACTGGGTAACTTAAATATATTCATTAAACAGTCTTCTAAATTATTCGATGAAGGTAGGGATATATGACCATGTAATTTAAGCACATCTTGCTTTGCATTCCAGAATGGTTCATCTATTGAATGGGTGTATTCATAGAACTTCTTGGTTCTAATATTATCCGGCTGATTTCTATCTTGTGCACCCCACCAACCTTGTTCATCAAGTACATCAACTACATCCTGATTCCATAGCCAAAATGGGGCTTTAAAGCCCTTCTCATATGGAAGTCCATCTTTCTTAAATGCTTCATCAATTGAGGCCAAGGCCATCATCATTGTTTGTCTATCTGCATTCTCAAACTCTCTGGGCATATGAGTAAGTCCATGAGGAATAATCTGTATCCATTCTAGATTCTCTTTGATTTTTGTAAGTGCTTCATCACGTTGAATACGTAGCATAGAAGTTTCATATTCATAGTCATAGGGAATAGCAAACATAGATACCTTAAAGTTTGGATAATGTTCTTTAATCTTGAGTAGAAGATCCATGCGTGATCTAAGGACACTGAAGTCATCTAGCTCAAGTACGATGCGCATCTTTATTTCCATTCAAGTATTAATACTTGCTCTCTTTCTAATCTTCCTAGTTCTTCTTCATGCAATATTTGTACATCTTTAAAATGTTCAAGGAGAAATTCCTTTGATTTAATAGGGGACGTGTGACCAGGGTTTTCGGTATGCTCCTCTATGGGAACAATGAGTATTGCCCGACTGGCCACACGCTGGATCTCTTCGCATGCCTTTTGAAGATCTTGCGCATGCTCTAAGGTATGAGAACAAAACACTGTGTCAAATTGCTTATCTTTGAATGGCATTTCCTCTATCACTCCCTGCCATGCATCATGACCATTAAAGTTTGCGAGTCTGATCTTCGGATCTGATATATCAATTCCTGATGCTTCAAATCCCATTTTGGTTAGTAGATCCAAACCATAGCCATCACCACATCCAACATCCAATACTTTACCCTTTAAATAGGAGTTATATTTCTCAATTGAATCTTTAATTCTGTCTCCCCAAATAGTTCCTCTTGAATATGCAGACTCTTCTATTTGAACTTGTTTATAATCCTTCTCTACACCTTTAGGTTTTGTTGTTTTCTCACTCTTACGACGTTCAAAATAGTCCTTAAAACGGTTCATTTGTCCGTCCGTACCATCTACACCATGATTAACAAAATAGTTCTCCATATATGCCATACTAAAACCATTTGCAGATAGATAATTAGAGAATTCAAGATCTTGAATACCATGATAAAAAGAGTCTTCATTCCATCTAAAGTTCTTATACGCTGAAGCATCTACAAAGTGACAGATACCACCTAAGTGTTTGGTTATCCCTAAGTACTCACCATCAATAGTGCCATAGCCAATACGTGGTGCACCCCCCGGATTATCTTTGAGACCTTGTACGTAACAAGATAATGCCATAATGTGATTTCTTTTCCACAGTTCCACCATTCTTTTTAGCCAACCATCAGAAAGAAAAACAGCATCATTATCAACTTTCATGATTATATCGAAGGGTTGGCTTCGAGGACTATCTACATCGTAACCACTATGCTTGTTGAGTAAATTATCTACTGCTGCATTTGAGGCTTTAGAAATACCCTGGTTCTGTTGATAAGTAATAAGGCCTGTGAACTCTATATCCGTGTCTTTACCACGAGATTGACTTAAGTCTTTGAGATATCCTATCGTTCCATCCACTGATCCGTTATCGACCACTAAATGATAAAATGGATAGCCTGCTGTCCGATACATTGACTCAAACGCTACCTTAGTTTCTTCAAGTCTGTCATAAGTAAGTGTAAATATTGCAACCTTAGGTTCTTGTACTTCACCTAAATACGGAAGTTCTATTAAACAATCTGATACTTCCCATACAGGCATACCACTCTCATTGAGTCCATCTGTATTATTACTAAGCTGTGTTTCATGAAGGTAGTAGTTGGTTATTATTAATGGTACTCTTTGAAACTTCATACCTGATTTAGCGGCACGTACCATTAAGTTCCAATCAAGCATCCGTTTGTATTCTTCATCCCATCCACCTAGTTTAAACATAGATTCACGTTTGATAAGGAAGTCTGAGGTATCAATAAAGTTTCGTTGCATGAGGATGTATGGATTAAAGTCAGAAGATACACCCAATTGAGGCTCCATCTGGAGTAGTTCATCAATGATCCATCTATCACCATATGCAATATCTAACTGTGGATTGTTTTTAAAAGCATTTAGAAGTACTTGTAAATGATCTGATCTAAATTCATTATCATCATCCAAGAAACAAATATACTCACCTTTAGAAAGCTTAATACCTTCATTCTTAGGTTTAGAATGATTACCAAAATGTGGAACTGATTTATATATAATTCTTTCATCCTCTATTGCTGGATGAGCAAGAGGATATTTGCTCCATTCCCCATCATGTACCACAATACATTCCCAGTCTTTATAACTTTGATTAATAACTGACTGGATAGCCCTTTTAAGTTTCTCTGGTCTATTAAATGTAGAGATGATTACTGAGATCATTCTGCTTCCTCCACAACTGCAAGTACATCTGTCTTTTCTGGATCTGGATGCCATCTCATAAACAAACAGAATTCATCTTTCACTGACATTTCAAGCCCTGGCAAACCTTTACGTATCATCACCTTGTCCCCAACTTTAAACGGTGGTTCTACTACACTTTTAAGATCAACTATAGATCCACTGATTTGCATCACAATACCTATATTTGTATTTGGTGTCACTTCTGTAGTGAGAAATATTCCTGCATCTGTTTTTGTAGTGACTACAGGTTTAATGAGTACAAACCCAGGCATTATATATTTAAGTCCAGTATCGAATGTACCGCCTTGTTTAAGCTCTGAAATGGTGCGTTTAAGGGGTGCTAATTCTGCTTCCCTATTCTTACGTACAAACTCTGGTTTTTGCTTCTGGGCTTCTTCTCTCCTACTCTTTTCGTAGCCTCTTGCTTTCGCTGAGGTTTTAAGTTCTTTATCACGTTCTGTAGTAAATGCATTAGTAGCTTTAGTGGAGACCTCAAGACTATCTGAATGCATATCTTTTTCATGTATAGCCCAAGTGGGTTTGTATGTCATATTAACTTCTTTGTTTTTTATTAAGACATCTAATGCAACCAATTGCTGCATTTCTAAATATCTCTGGCAATAATGCATTTGGGTATATTTTTATAAGTAATTCATTACAGAATGTGCAGTTAAGTCGAATTAATTTAGACGGTTGATTTTTTTTTGTGGCTGACATAAAAAAGTGAATATGTTCAGAAAACTGGGAAGAAAGATCCTTAAAATACCGCTTTCCTAAGCATCCAATTTGCGGGTTTCCCCACTCACCAATTACAAAGTCCAACAAGTACCTTAAATTACATTCTAAGCTTTGAGACCTCCGCACTATCATGAAAGATTTGGCCTCACAACCCATGCACCATACTCAACGATTGTCTCTGTATGTCCTACTTATCCTCTCGGACTTTCAACAAAACACAGTACCTTAACCGTGCGTAGCAGTTTATTCAGCCATCACAGGTTTCCGAACACAAAAAAGACCCCTCAGCACATAAAGTACTAGGAGTCTGCCTGTAAGTTTGTACAGGAACAACTGTATAGATATTAATCTTTTTTGTCATTTTGTGCAAATAGAACTTTTTAGATCAAACTATATCTACAAAGAAAAGGCACACCTGTTTTACCAAATGTGCCTAATCTTAACCTCATACTTATCTCTAAAGCTTACGCAGTAGAAGAAACTGTATGTGAAATACTAACTTGGAACGCAGAGTTCAAAGGAGTTACCCCGAACAATGTTTTCCAACCAGCTGTAGAAACTTTATCGGTAGGATCTGCAGAACCTGCTGAACCGAAAGGCTTTATAAAAGTCTTAAGATTTTGTAGTTCTGTTACACCGAAAGCATCTCTTGCAAACACGTTAGTAACGTGAATTTGAGAAGACGCTGTTACACCTGAACCTCTAACATAAGTGTTAGAAGATTCTAAGAAACGAACACCTGCCAATTTACCGACTTCACCTTTTAAGAGTTTGTCAGCGTTACCGTCAGTGTATTTGTTTGCATCCATCCATCCGCCAGTTGTTGTATCAACCATAAGGTCATACTTTGCGTCGGGATGAATTGCAGCTACGAATAATCCATCAGATTGTTCCATAGCGTCGTTTCGACGTAGAGTTCGTACTGCTTTCTTAATATCATTGATAGTAAGAGTTCCAGTAGCAGGGATAGAAGTGAATGCAGCGGATGCTACAAGTCCTTGATAAGTTCCTGAGTTTCCAATTGCATTTCTGACTATCGTATCAATAGATTGTCCTGCGTTGTATGCAAGACGTTCGATTGTAGATTTCATCACATCTCCAAATGAGGTATAAGCCAAAATATCAGAGATGGATACTGCTGCATCATATTGTGCTGTTGAACCTGTTACGTTTGTTGCTGTCATTGCGACTGCTGTAGTTGGTACACCTTCGCCCTGTCCTGCTGTAACTATTGGAAGATTAGTCCATTTTGTCCAGTAAACAGTTGCTGAGCCATAACCACCTTCACCTTTTCCAATATTTCGGTCTAATTGACCTAATTGCTTATGGATGAATTTAGCTTCTGCAATACGTAGAAACAATTGATCGTAAAAACGATTTTTAATTGCATTTCCACCTGTTCCAGCTGAAGTTAATGTTTTTGCTGTATCTGTTGCCATTTTTTAAATACTCACCACCTTCCTTTTTAGGATTAGAAAGAGTCCCATTGGCCAGTTGATTTCAGATACGCTTCTTGTTCATCCAGACTCATTTTATTGATATCTGGTTCAGCTTTAATTCTGCTCGTTACACGGCTGGTAACTCCTTGGTCTGATTGAGACTGTTTTACTTGTCTCGACTGAGCAACCACCTCAGCCTGATTTGCAGTTAATTCCTTTGATACCTTCAACGCTTCTTTTGCGATAGCGAGTTTAGATAGATTTGGTTTTGCCTGCGCGATAGTCCAACCAATATGATCTAGTGCCTGACTGTATTCAGTAGACTCTGGATTAAATTGTGGGTACTTATCAAAGAAATATTCCGATTCAAAGTCATTAGGTTGTGACTGTGTTTGTACTTGGGGTACTGGAAACATTGCATTAACATCTGTAGTTTCAGATTGAAGAGCTTGTTTTTTAAACGCTTCTAACTCTCTCTCTAATGCCTTTTGTTTTCCGTACATTTTGTCAAACCTAGACTGTGGTACGTATCTCTTTCCTGATTCGTCTTCTGCGAGTTCGTTTTCTGAGTCATCTTCTTCAGCCTTGGGAGCTGATTCTAAAGTCTCTGCGCTCTTCTCTGAGCTTTCAGTGTCTGTATCAGTTGTTTGTTCTTGAGGTGCTGATTCCTCTTCAAAGTATTCATTCTCTGAAATAGCTCCTGTGTCATCAGTTGCCTGATGGCCATCAAGTGCTTTTTGCAGCATCTGAGCATTACGCTCTTCTGGTGTCATATATATAAACACCCCCTTTCGCAGGGTTTTTTCTGAAAACCAAGAAACAGCCAATTTTGTTTTAATTGCAAAGGTTTAACGGTTAACCTAAGAACCGATATCTTTTTAAGGGATATATAGGGGAATCAACACTCGTAGTCTAAACACAACAAGTGAGGTCTTTAGCCTTAAACTTGATTCCCTGATACATTTCTTAAATCAATCACTTTATCTCCTACCAAACGGTAATACCCTGCAATCATTGAACCCCAAGGACATACCTTACAGCCAATTGTTCCATCACCGTTATCCATATATCCAATATGTGTAAGCCAGTTATCCTTTGTATGCGTTGGACATAATGCAATGCCTATTGGTTTAGATATCATCCTTTCACCATCTGCACCTGTAAATACAGGTTCATCATTCACTTGATTACTACTCTGGTTTTGTTCGTTCATTTTTTAATACCTCCATACTTGAGTTGATATTCTGGAATAATTTCTTTATTCCTATTAGCCGCTGTCTTTGACTTTCAAAGTCACTTAAAGGTCTTGACTCTTGATTCATCATTTCATTCACAAACTCTCGGAGAAGGTTCTCATAGTATGCCCTCATTGACTCAAAACCCTTGGTATTTTGGATTTCTTCAAAGGCCATTGCTCTTTCTATCTCCTCACGCTTATATTGCTCTTGTTGTTCAGAAAGCTGTTGGTTGTCCACCTTGTTGTCCTCCTTGCTGTAATGGGTTTTGTAATTGCTGCATCATTTGTTGATTCATCATGTCAGGAGCATTAATTACTTCACCTGTCATATTATTGATTGCATTCTCATCCATTGGACCTGTCTTCATCGGTTGTCCAGTTTGTGGATCCATTGCAGGTGGTTTAGGTAAGTCAGTAAGCATCTCTTTGGACTCGATACCAATTTGAAGCTTGTCGTATGTCCTTTCTGCTATGGCTTGATAGTTCGGCATCTTGCCTTGTTGTGCCAGTCCTTGAACAAACTGTGGGTTAGTAATTCTATCTGTTGCAGCAAAGAAGTTCTCTTGTAGTGCTATAGGATCATTGATCTGGTCAGAAGATACTTGAGCAATAAAATCATAGTCACCAACAATACCCGGCTGAATATCTTCAGGCATTAAGTGAAGGAATGCAAAGTTACCATCACTAGACATTTCAAGCTTTGATTTGGCTTCCATGTCTCCTGGAACAATTGGGTTACCTTCCATGTCAGTTCTACTGAGTTCTGTATCTTCAGTCATTGTCTTTACTTCCTGAGCACCTAGAATTCTTAGCTTCTGATTCTCTGTGGTGTACTGGATACGTAAATCTTTAAAGTGATTAGCTATCTTTTGAACAACCATGTGCGAATACAATTGAATCTTTAATTTGAATTGAGCATTTGCTTCCTGTTGAATGAGACGTGTTCCTGTCGCAGTTGAGTTAGCAGTATTACTATTTGAATTAATCCCTGTGGTGTAATCAGTGATACCTGAACCGTTTTGTAATGCACCTGTTAAATAGTTCATTGTCTGAACAAAAGTTGCACCTGTTACGTCAGGAACTTGTACAGGCTCAACGGCATTCATATCTTCGGTAGTTATGATATTACCTGGAGAAGAAATTAGGGTATGCATATCTACTCCTGAATTCTTCTTTACCTTCCACATTGTCCTTAATGTGAGTTGAACATTATCTAGTCTTTGGTTAAGTACAGCATTGATTGCTCTTTGAATACGTTCAATAGGTTCAATCTCACCCATACCATATAGTTCACCTGGATATGGATAATCAACTGCATAGACAATTGGTAAGTCACCATGAAAGTATGGGTTCTCTACTTCTCGAATAATTAGGTTCTCAAACTCAGGCACCATGTAGCACCAACCATCTCTGGTATATCGAATAAGGATTGTTATTTCAGGGTGTGATTCATCTTCACCTATAAGCTCTTGAGTCGAAAGCATTACTCTCCTATGTTCACGGTAATTAATATCAGCTGGTCTTCCTCCTGCTTTACTATCTGAATCACTATTTACCTTCATTTTTTCTTTAAGCTCTGTAAGATTCTTCCAGTATTCAGAACCTCTAGCATCATTCTCTGATTCAAGTTCTTCAACTGTTTTAAATACACGGTAAATAAACCAACGCATGTTGTGTAGTGAAGTTGAATTAGGATCTGGAAAACAATCATAGATATTTAGTGTTTCAAAATTAGGTCCATCAAATTCTGTTACCTTAATCTTCTCTGTATCAGTGAGTGACCATACAGTTCTACCATTCACTGTCTTTGGTTTCATTCGTGTACGTTCTGTTTCTCTGAAGTCCCAATATGTTCTACCAAAGGCTGTACCAAAAATAAGCATTGATTTAACCATACGTACCTGTTTTTCAAACATATCTGCACGTCTCCAGTCATATTTAACCAACGCATTAAGTATTTGAGCTGTAGCTACATCACCAGATTCTTCTGGATAGAAAGATCCTGTTGGTTCATTTGCCACCATACGTGGAGTAACTGTTTCAATAACCCTAAAAGTACGTGGATCAAATACTCTTGCACCATGTGGGTAGTTGGTTTTATCTATGAAGGTTCTATAAAGCTCTTCTTGTGCATTAAATTTTTCGTGTATTGGATCTAAGTATCTTTTTGCCAATAAGTATTGGTCTTGGATTTCTTTACCTAGTTCTTCTTCGTCTTTATATTTTGTTGATGCGTATGAGGTTTTTGCCATTTTGAGCAATAAAAAAGACCCCTACCCCGAAAAGTAAGAGTCTTGCGTTTGTTCTACGAACAGACTTATATGTGATTACTACTGTATTTAAGATCTTGGGTCAAGTTCATATGTCTTTCTGTCTCATCCATTGTTTTCGTTCAATAAAGTCCATACGTTCTATAACACCCGCTCTGACCGTCATTTTAAGTTCTATTTCGCCATATTGGATCCTTGAGATCTCTTCCTCTAACTTTGTTACGTGAGGCTTGGCTGAGGTCACTAACGCATCATATTGTTCAGGGGTTAACTTCTTAAGAAGTATTCCTAGATTATGTAATTGTTCTTCTGTTAATTCGTTCATCTTGGCAGATTAAATTCCAATCACGTCGTCTGATGCTTGGTATGGTACTTGATGGAATGGTTGCTCTATTTTTCGTATTGGTACACGTTGATATAATTGCCATGCAATAGCTGGAGATATAACTGCATCATCGTGACTTTTACCTGAAGCTTGTGGCTTACCTGTCTTACTCACAATAAAGGCCTTATGTTGCTTAACTACTTCAGCGTCATATAATTTTATAACTTTACAATCTATTGCGTCCTTCCAATCACCAACAAGTATAGGTCTAGTAGATGACGAAGTGTTCCAACCCATAAGCCTAGTTTCTTGGTTGTCATCAGTTGTTCCAATTTTAGGCATAATGAAAATTTCAAACTTATTATTTCTATTGAGCTTACTTAGTCTCTCCATCTCAGAAGCACCACCATTGTTACGTTCAAATGCAACTACTGGTTTTATACCTGTAATATCAAAAATCCATTCAAGAATAGGAAATAGATCTTCTGTAGCATTAGCAGCTACTCCTTGTTGTTCATAGCTTATTGGAAAATCTAGCTTATTAGCAGAAAGGAATGATCCAAAATTTGAGTCTGCACCACCTTGGGAACAGTCAACACCTACAAGTACAAACTCACCTCGTTCTAATTCTCTATAAAGACGAAACATTTAAAAACTCCTTTATTGGTTGTTGTGTATGATTTGTATAATACAACAACGCTTGTTTATTAAAATACGGTTTACCACCCAATAAGAATGCTTCAACATCATATGTTGGATACTCACGCATCATCTTTTCATCCTCTAGTTCTTTTGTTTTTGTGAAGTGCCAATAACATTGATTCAATTTGACATCATTCTCTGCTCTAACCTTTGCATAATAGTCTGGAGCTACCCACTCTTCTGGTGCAAGTCTGGTATAACTTTTATGCATCCACCATGGAAAGAACCTACTTTTAAACTCGCCGATACCCTTTTTACCATTTTCATATTCAGCAAAGAAGAAGTCATCTGTTACATTTCCTGTTGACTCTCTAAATATCTTACCTATTCCATCACCTACTTGTCTCTCTGCTCCAGTTACTAAGTCTTCAGCATTAATAATTTCTGTATTTGAATAGAAAGCAACCTCTGACCAGTGAATGAATTGTTTAGTACCACCACGTCCACTTACTCTTGCAGAAGCCGTTTGAACCCACAATTCAGACCCTCTTTTTCCCTTTATATGATCTGTAGTGTCCTCTGTAAGGAAGACTTTGCGTTCAATGCCTTCTATTTCTAAATAGCTATTAAGAAATAGATTAGCCCGATTAAAGAGTGTTTTTGTCTCCTTGTCTTTATGTGAGACGATATCACCATCCATCAATGGCGTCTTTCCAAGTTCCGACCATATAAAATCAACCATTCCTATTGCATCAATCAAAGATGACCAGCCAACTTGACGAGATTTTAAGTCGTTCTCTCGTACTCCTTGCATACTTGGATAATCTTTATAAAGCATATCTAAGTACATATTCTGATCCTCGTTAAGGATGAATGAAACAATATTACCTTCTTTTGTTTTGATCTTGAAGTAGTATTCAATTATTGCTTTATAATCTAGTCTAGTCATCAGATACCTCTGTAATAAATTGATCTGCTTTCTCTTGTGCTTTTTCAAAGTAGTTATATTGCTGATTCAGTTGTACATGTTGTTTCTTAAAGTCTGGATGTTGTTTATCGAGGTAATAGGTTATTGCACCTAACTCACCACTTGCAGCTTTTTCTATCAAGGCATTACGTAAATCATCATTTAACTCTGATTTTGCATCCTCTATTGATTGGGCAAATTGCGGATCCTGAGCTAACCATTCATAATATGCTTGACGTGAGATAGATGATGCTCTACAAGTATCAGTTATATGTCCTCGTGTAATTCTCCAATTCTCAACTACTTGTTGTTTGCGCAGGCTTAATGTATTAATAGTTTCGTCACCTTTGTCAACAATCTTTTTCACCATTTACCTCCTGTTTTTTCTCCAATTATTGTTGGTACAGTACCATTAAAAAGTTCTTTAAAACAGATCTGACATTTCTGTTCATCACCTTTATGTTCTTTATTTGTTTTCTTAGATATATGTTTTTTCATTTATCTGTTATGATCAATTTACCTGGCATCCGAGTGAGTTTTCTCATTTGGATGCCTTGTGTCGTTGACTCCTCATACTCCTACTCCAACTCCAACCCCTTCTCAAACTCCCGCTCGTACTCCTACTCAAACTCCTACTACCACTCCAACTCCTAATCATACTCGTACTCCCACTCAAACTCCAACTCTCTGACCAATATCTTTGAGAGAAACTCATTTGTGTTTTCATATATTTATTTATTAAGCAAGGAAGCGTCTTCCCAAATATTACCTATTACTTCACAGCTGTCTACACAACATATC
>Ga0163150_10005043_pt1 | contig 17250 bp, 15 predicted proteins | sample OliLakLV19P2IB_FD_148628 | JGI IMG/M metagenome (GOLD analysis project Ga0163150, IMG submission 148628) | Freshwater microbial mat bacterial communities from Lake Vanda, McMurdo Dry Valleys, Antarctica - Oligotrophic Lake LV.19.P2.IB | ecosystem: Environmental > Aquatic > Freshwater > Lake >...
CGCATCGGAAGGGGTGACTCCTCGCCCCTCTCATGCTACGCCCAGCCGCGCGCGCGGTAATACAACATCGCCGCGACGTCGTACATCATCGCGGTGCTCGCGTCGAGCGCGAATCTCGACGGCAGACAATCCTCGAACGGCCGGCCCGCTCCGGCATAAAACTCCGGGCTCGACGGCACCGGGTCGAAGCCGGCGCGGCGGAACGCGCGCAGCGACCGCGCCATGTGCTGGCGCGAGGTGACGAGCACGAAGTTCCTGGCGCCGCGCGACGCGAGGATGGGCGGCACGTAGAGGGTGTGGTCGTGGGTGTTCATCGACTGCCCCTCTTCCAGCACCCGCTCATCCGGCACGCCGAGCAACGCCAGCGATCGGGCCATCTGTGCCGCTTCCGATCGTCGTTGCGGCCCCAGACTGCCGGTGACGATGATCCATGGTCGATCGAGGACGTGATAGACGCGTGCCGCTTCGAGGGCGCGGAGGGAATGCTCGCGGCTGCCGGACAGCAGCGTGGCGCCGCGCGAGTGGTACGTGTCCATGCCGCCGCCGAGCACGACGATCGCCGTCGCGCCGCGCGCGTCGGCAGCGGTCTGAACCGGCGGGTAGTCCGGCGAGAGCAGGCGAATGAGGGGCACGGCAAGGATCGGGGTGCTCAGGATCCAGTAGACGGCCACCAGCGCGGTGAGCAGCCGCCGTCCGGCGCGCCCGTTGTGTGTCTGCCTGTAGAGGAGGAGCGTTCCGAGCGTGGCGGCGAGCAGGAAGAAGACGGGCGTTCCGGGGACGAACGCGTCTTTCAGGATTGAGGGGACCATTCGGCCTGCAGCTCGCGAGCCCGCTCGTAGACCGACGACCGATCGGGATACAGCTCGCGGAGGACGATTTCCTCATCGCCCTGCCGCGCGCGCACGATCTGGAGTTCCGCCCCGCCGCAACAGCTCACCATGACGCACGACGTGGTGGCCTCGCTGCTGGCGACCTCCCACAGCACGTGATGGTCCCTCATCGGTGGTATCTCGCCATCGCCATGCTGACGATCTCTTCGATCAGCTGGTTATAGGTGCGGCCGGCCTTACGCGCTGCCTGCGCCAGCTCGGCGCGCGAGTTGAGCCAGGGATTGGGATTCACCTCGATGACCGAGACTGTGCCGTCGGGCCGCAGCCGCATGTCGACGCGTCCGTAATCGCGCAGCTCGAGCGCCTGGTAGGCGGAGACGGCCGTTGACTGCAGCAGCGCGGTGGTCTCCTCGGAGAGGTCGGTCGCGACGATCGACTTCGTGTCGCGGTAGGCCTTCGTCCCCTTCCCCCACTTCACTTCGGCCGCCGCGATCCTGGGTGTGCCTTCGGGCAGCTTCGACAAATCGAGCTCGATGACCGGGAGGGCCTCGGGCGTCTCGTTGCCGAGCACGCCGACGTACATCTCGCGCCCTTCAACGTACTCTTCGATCAGGATCGGCGAGTCGAACTGCTCGTGGAGCCAGTCGATGCGCTCCATCAGCTCCTTGATCGACGACACGACGGCGTTGAATTCGATGCCGATCGAGCCGTCCTCGCGCATCGGCTTCACGATGACCGGAAACTGGAGCTCGTCGGAAAACGACAGACGGCCGCGGAACGACCGCGCGAAGATGGGCGTCGCGATGCCATGGAAGGCGAAAATTTTCTTCGCGACGCTCTTGTCCTGCGCGAGCATCAGCCCGTGGCTGCCGGCGCCCGTGATGTTCTTGCCGATGAGTTCGAGATACGCCGCGATGTTGTAATCGGCGGTGTCGTTGCCCCCGAACGACTCGCTGAGGTTGAAGATCAGATCGCAGTCGAGCTTGGCGAGCGCGTGGAGGCTTTTGAGTGAGCCGTCCAGCTGGTGGAGCACCGGCTCGTGGCCGAGCTTGGTGAGCGCGTCGACGACCTCGTCCTCGACCTCTTTTTTGTCGAGCGTGCGGACGAGCGGCGATTTGCCGTTCGAGCCCGACGTTTCTTCCTCGGGCTCCCATCGATCGTAGAGGACGACGAGTTTTAATTTTCCTGCCATCAGGTGGCTACGGGGCCTGGAATCGGCGCTTTCGGCTTACTTTCCACTTTTGTCTTTTTACGTTCAACTTTTCTTTTTTCGCCACCGTCGCCCATGAAGGTACCACGAGTCAGGAAATTCATGGCCAGTGTCGTGCCGAACGCGGTCAGCTCGACCAGGTACACCGGCTCGCGCCCGATCTCGCCCCACAGCTTCAGCCGCTCGCAGTTCTTGCAAATGGCCTCGACCAGGCCGCGGACGACCGGCCGGCGCACGCCGGTCCAGTAGGTGATCTTGTCGATCAGCTCGCGGCGGTACTTCGTCACGATGGTGGCCGCCAGACGTCCTTCGCGCGGCTTTCGTGAGAGAAAAATCTCTGACAAGTGCGCGTCCATGACCAGATCGATGCGGATGTCGCGTTCCTGCTCCGCGCGGCGGTAGAACTCCTCCACCGTGAGCCGCATGTCGTCGACGGTGATGTCCACCTCGCCGGTCCGCACGATCGGCTCCTGATCGCCGAAGGCGCGAGCCATCCGATCCACGTAGCGGAGCTTGCGCATCGCCGGCCAGCCTTTGTATCGGCGGCGCCACGCGCTTCCGGGAGTCAGCCACACGGCGAAGGTTTCCGCGAAGTCCTCGTCGGGGTGCTTCTGCGCGTACCACCCTTCCATGTGGCGCACGTAGTTGCGGCTGAAGGGGACGGGCCGGTACTTGTCGCGATACGGCCGATCGAAGGGTCCGAAGGTCGCGAGCCAGTCGGGGCGCGCGTAGAGGCGATAGGCGTAGTTGAACACGTGGCCGGCCTCGTGCCGCATGTACCGCATGATCTCGCGGCCGTCCTCGAGATCGTCGATCGCGCGCTCCAGCTTGCCGAGGTTCGGATCGGCCAGATAAAACGGGATGCCGAGCACCGGCTGCATGTCGGGGCACCCCCACTCGTCGGTGAGATAGCAGACGGGCCGGAACTTGTGCATGCCGCGCCGCTCGAGCTCTTTGTAGAGCTGACGCACGTAGGGCTCGACGGGCGACCCTTCGAGGCGCAGTCCCATCTCGCGGATGCGCTTTCCGAGCACGCCCCTCAGTTCGGGGTCGAGGGTCTCAAAGGCCGGCACGCCTCGATTATAGGTGGAACCACGCTTGACGTACCAACGGCTACGAGTAACAATCGTGTGGTTCCATTTGCTCTGTCTTACATTATTGTCAGATTACTGCATCCATGACCGCGACCCGCACGCCGGCCAAGCCGGCCGATTCTCACAATCGCGAAGTCCGCCGCCTCGCCACGCTGCTCGACACCAGCCAGGCCCTCACGGGGACGATCGATCTCAAGGCCGGGCTGCACCGCGTCCTCGAAATCCTCGGCCGCCATCACGGCGCCGTCCGCAGCACCGTCGTCATGCTGGACGACGACACCGGACAGCTGCAGGTGGAGGCGTCCGACGGCCTGGATCGCCCGGGGTATCGCGTGAGCTACCAGCTCGGCGAGGGCATCACCGGCCGCGTGGTCGAAAGCGGCAAGCCGATCGTCGTGCCGCAGATCAGCCGGGAGCCGATGTTCCTGAACCGCGCGTCCAAGCGCAGCGAGCTGCCGCAGCAGGAGCTCAGCTTCGTGTGCGTGCCGATCATGCTGAACCGCAAGGCGGTCGGCGCGCTGGGCGTCGACCTCAAGTTCAAGCCCGACCGCGACTTCGACCGCACCCAGAAATTCCTCGGGGTCGTGGCATCGATGATCTCGCAGGCGGTCAAGGTGCAGCGCCTCATCGACAACGAGCGCAAGAAGCTGGTCGACGAAAACACGCACCTGCGCCAGGAGCTGAAGGAGCGCTACGACTTCTCCAACCTCCTCGGGACCAGCGGACCCATGCGGCAAATCTGCGAGCAGGTGTCGCAGGTCGCGCGCACCATGACGACCGCGCTCATCCGCGGCGAATCGGGCACCGGCAAGGAGCTCATCGCGCACGCCATCCACTACAACTCGCTGCGCGCGAACAAGCCGTTCATCAAGGTGAGCTGCGCGGCGCTGCCCGAGAGCCTCATCGAATCGGAGCTGTTCGGCTATGAGAAGGGTGCGTTCACCGGTGCCCAGCAGCGGAAGAAGGGGCGCTTCGAGCTCGCCGAAGGGGGGACGCTGTTCCTCGACGAAATCGGCGACATCAACCTGGCGACCCAGGTCAAATTGCTGCGCGTACTGCAGGAGCGGGAGTACGAACGGCTGGGCGGCACCGAGACGTTGAAAACCAACGTGCGCCTGGTGACGGCCACCAACAAGGATCTCGAGAAGGCCATCACGGATGGCACGTTCCGCGAGGACCTGTACTACCGGCTGAACGTGTTCACGATCTTCGTGCCGCCGCTGCGCGAGAGGAAAACCGATCTCCTGCTGCTGGCCGATCACTTTCTCGAGGCGTTCTCGCGGAGCCACAGCAAGGGCATCAAACGCATCTCCACACCGGCCATCGACATGCTGATGAGCTATCACTGGCCGGGCAACGTGCGCGAGCTCGAGAACACGCTGGAGCGCGCCGTGCTGGTGTGCGACGGCCACGTCATCCATGCCCACCACCTGCCGCCGACCCTCCAGACGGCCGAGGCCTCCGGCACGGTGACACGCGTGTCGCTGAAGGACGCCGTGGCGGCCTACGAGAAGGACTTGATCTCGGACGCGCTGAAAACCACACGCGGCAACCGCGCCAAGGCCGCGCGCCTGCTGAACACGACCGAGCGCATCATCAATTATCAGGTGCGGAAATACGCGATCGACTACCGGAGGTTCAGGAACTGATCGGTCGACTGACGACCGCCGACTACTCACCTATTCACAAAGCTCTTGTAATTCTCCCGGGTCACCAGCTCAAAGGGAATCCAGACAACGCTCTCGACCTTCTCACCGCGCAGCATTTTCACAGCGGCCTCCACGGCCCCCCTCGCCTGCCCGCGGGCGTTCTGAAACACGGTCACCGTGAGCGTTCCCTTCGCCAGCTCCGCGAGCGCGTCGGGCGTCGCATCCACGCCGCCGACGAGAATCTTCCCGGGCGGGATGCCTGCCTGCTGGATGGCCATGATCGCCCCGATGGCCATCTCGTCGTTGTTCGCCGCGACCGCGTCGATCTTCGTCCCCGTGGTCAGCCAGTTGTTCATGAGATCGAGTCCGCGCTCGCGCTGAAAGTTGCCAACCTGTTTTTCGACGATCGCCATGCCCGGATATTTCGCCACGACATCCTCGACCGCTTTCGTGCGCAGCTGCGCGCCGTTCGACGCCAGTTCCCCCACCATGACGGCGACGTTCCCCCGGTGGTTCATCAACCGCGCGAGCTCCTCCATCTCCAGCGTGCCCGCCTGAATCTCTTCGGAGCCGACGAAGACGACGCCGTCGGGCAATGTCGCCTCGGCGGGACGTCGGTTGACATACACCAGCGGCACACCCGCCTCGCGGGCCGCCTTCGTCATGCTCGCCGTGGCCGCGGTATCGGCGGCGTTCACGATGATGGCCGCGACATCCTGGGCGACGAACGTCTGAATCTGGCTCAGCTGCTTTCCGACGTCGCCTTGCGCGTCGGTGAACTGCAGTTCGACGCCGGGAAGCGTGGCCGCGTGATCGGCCATCGCGACACGCAGCAGCGTCAGAAAGTTGTCGTCGAAATGCGCCATCGACACGCCAATGACCGGCGCAGCGGGCACGGCCGAGGCGCTGCAGCTCGAACCGACAAGGGCGATCAGCAGGACGGCGAATCGGATCACGGGTTCTCCTTCAGACGTGTGACGCGCGATGGCGATAGCGGTCGGCCACCACGGCCAGGACGATGACGGCGCCTTTCACGATGTCCTGGATATAGGCATCAAGTCCAATGAACGTGAACCCGCTCGTCATGATGCCGAGAATGACGGTGCCGATCACGGTGCCGGCGATGCGACCGACGCCGCCCGAGAGACTCGTCCCGCCAATCACCGCCGCCGCAATCGCGTCGAGCTCGTAGGACACGCCCATGCCGGCTTGTCCGCTCGCCGCGCGCGCCGAGGTGACGACCCCTCCGAGTCCCGCGAGCAGCCCCGCCACCGTGTAGACACGCAGCAGATGCCTGTTGACGCGGATGCCGGACACGCGCGCGGCCTGCGGGTTGGCGCCGATGGCATACGTGTACTTGCCATATCGCGTGTGACGCAGCAACACGTGAAAGACCAGGGCGGTCACCAGAAAGATCACGACCGGCCGCGCACCTTCGCCGATGCGCGTGTAGCCGTCGGTCAGCATGCTGATCGGCTGGCCTTTCGTGTAGTACCGGGCCAGGCCGCGCGCGCTCACCATCATGCCGAGCGTCGCGATGAACGGCGGAATTCCGGTGTACGCGATGAGGCTGCCGTTCACGAGACCGGCCAGTGCCCCGGTCGCCAGACCCGCAGCCACGGGTACAACGAACGGAAGATCGGTCAGCGCGGGAAACACCGCGCGCGCACTCGGCGTCTGCGCCAGGCTCGCGGCCATCATCGCCGACAGCGCGACGACCGAGCCGGATGAGAGATCGATCCCGCCCGTCAGGATCACCTGCGTCATGCCGATGGCGAGCAGCCCGATGATCGACACCTGGAGCACCATCACGAGCAGGCGCTGCCCGTTGAAGAGAAAGCTGGCGCCGCGAACGCTCCATCCTATTGCCTCGAACAGCAGCGCAATGCCGACGAGGACCAGAAGCATCCCTGCCTCGCTGGAGAGCCTCTTGTCGCTCAATTGGCCGCCAGTCTCATGAGGTCGATCTGGTTGGCGTCGCAGCGGTCGAGCATGCCGGCGACGCGGCCTTCACGCATGACCATCACCCTGTCGCTCATCCCGAGAATCTCCGGCATCTCCGATGAGATCATGATGACCGCCGCGCCTCCGGCGGCCAGGCCGGAAATGAGCCGGTGTATCTCGGCCTTGGCTCCCACGTCGATTCCGCGGGTGGGCTCGTCGAGAATCAGGATGCGCGGGGACGTCAGCAGCCAGCGGCCCACCAGCACTTTCTGCTGATTGCCCCCGCTCAGGTGCTGAACGGGCTCGAACAGGTCCGGCGTCTTCACGCGCAACGTCGCCGCCAGGGCGCCGCACGCCGCCATCAGCTGGCGTTGACGGACGAAGCCCATGTGGACGAAGCCGCCGCTCAACGCCGTCACTTCCATGTTTTCCTGGACACTCAACGGCAGAAAGAGCCCGCTCAGCTTCCGATCTTCGGTCAGAAACGCCATGCCGTGCGTGATGGCCGTGGCGGGCGAATCGATCTCGACCGGCACGCCGTCGATCCGGATCTCACCCGCGGTCGCCCGCCTGAGGCCGAAGAGGGTCTCTGCTACCTCGGTGCGCCTCGATCCGACGAGGCCCGCAATCCCGACGATCTCTCCCGCGCGCACGTCGAACGACACGTCGGCAAACGTGCCCCTCGACGACAGCCCGCTCACGGACAACGCCACGCGGGCGGCGGGGGTGTTGTCTTTGGGAAACAACTGCGTCAGCTCCCGTCCGACCATCATGGCGATCAACCGGTCGCGGTCCATGCTGTCCGCAGCAGCCGAACCGATCATTCGACCGTCCCGCATCACGGACACCTCGTCGGCGATTCTGAACACCTCGTTGATCTTGTGCGTGATGTAAATAACCGCGCTGCCGCGGGCTTTCAGGTCCGCGATGATCCCGAACAGTTGATCCACTTCCGGTTCGGACAACGTCGACGTCGGCTCATCCATGATGAGGATGTCGGACGCATAGGACACCGCGCGGGCGATTTCGACCATCTGTCTCCTGGCCATCGTCATCTCCGCAATGCGTTCGCCGGGAGCGATGTCGAGATGCAGTCCGGCCAGCAACTCGACCGTGCGCCGGTCGAGCGCGCGATGATCGATCAGGCCGAGCCGGGTCAACGGCTCACGTCCGATCCAGATGTTCTCGGCGACCGTCATCGGCGGCATCAGATGCAGTTCCTGGTGAATCATCGCCGCACGCCCGCGCAGCGTGACGCGGCCGGCATCGGGCCTGTCGAGGCCGGCGATGATCTTCATGAGGGTGGACTTGCCCGCGCCGTTTTCTCCCATCAGCGCGTGCACGGTGCCCGGACGGACCTGCAGCGACACGCCGTCGAGCGCGACGACGCCCGGAAAGGCTTTCCGGACGCCCTCCACTTCGAGTAAATACTGCACGGGCTGAGATACACTAACACCGCCTGACATGACATCGACGAATCGCACGCGGTTAAAGGTTGGCGTGGTCGGCCTGGGACGCCTCGGCAAGGTCTACGTCCGCGATCTGTCGGCGCGCATCGTCGATACCACGGTCGTCGCCGTCGCGGATACGGATCGCGCGCGGGCGGCAGACGTCGCGAAGGAATTCGACATTCCGAAGGCGTACACGTCACCCGACGAGTTGATCGCCGACCGCGACGTCGATGCCGTCGTCATCGTGAGCCCCACGCATACCCATCGCGACGTCGTGGTCGCCGCCGCCCGTTCGAAGAAGCCGACGTTCTGCGAAAAGCCGCCGGCCCTCAGCCTCGCCGAATGCGCTGCGATGTCGGACGCCGTGGAGAAGTCCGGGGCGTTTTTCCAGATGGGTTTCATGCGGCGCTTCGATCCGGGATACGCGGCGGCCAAAGAGAAAATCTCGCAGGGCGCCATCGGCAGGCCGGTGGTCTTCAAGTCCACCTCGCGCGATCCGTTCCGTCCCAGCCTCGAGTACGCAAACCCGGCGAGCAGCGGCGGCATCATGGTGGACATGGGGATTCACGACTTCGACCTGGCCCGCTGGTTCATGGGCGACGTCGACAGCGTGTCGGCGGCGGGCGCGGTGCTGGCCTATCCCGAGATGGCCTCGATCGGGGATATCGACAACGCGATTGCGACGCTGGTGTTCGCCGATGGGCGGCTGGGCGTGATCGACCTGACGCGAAATGGCGTGTACGGCTACGACATCAGCACCGAGCTGCTGGGCGACGCCGGCACCATCCGGGTCGGCTACCTCCGCGAAACGCCGATCGTGACCATGACGAAGAACAGCGTGACGCACGACACGGTGCCGTACTTCATGGAGCGGTTCGAGCGCGCGTACACGATTCAGCTGCAGAATTTCGCACAGAACGTGCTGAACGATCGCGTCCCGCCTGTCGTCATCAAGGACGGGACTGAAGCGCTCCGGATCGCGCTGGCGGCCACCGCCGCCCATCGCACCGGCCAGCCCGTCAAGGTCGCCAGCATTCAATAGAGTTCTCACCATGGTGGGGTCCGGCTTCGGCCGCTCCCCCTCCGGTAAACTACCCTCCATGTTTGACGTGGTCGGCGTCGGGACCAACTCTGCCGACGAGGTGCTCAGTATCCCGGTGTCCGTGCGCGACCTCGCTTCCACGGGCAAAGTTCGTGCTCGGGAACGGCAGGTGCTTTGTGGCGGGCAAACGGCCACGGCCGTGGCGGCGTGCGCAGCGCTCGGATTGCGAAGCCGATATATCGGCGCGTTCGGATCCGATGCCAATGGCACGCTCGTGCGAGAGGCGTTGCGCGAGCGAGGAGTCGATCTCGAGCATGCCATTGAGTGCGACGCACCAAACCGCAGCGCGGTGATTCTTGTCGATCCAGACGGGCGCCGTACGGTGACATGGCATCTCAGCGATCGACTCACGATGCTGCCTCAAGACCTCCAGCCGCATTTTTTGGACGCGCGCATTGTCCAGATTGATGATGACGAGCCCGATATTGCCCTGCGTGCCGCGCTCGCCGCCCGCAGCCGTGGAGCTCTCGTTTCCAGCGATATTGAGCACGTCTCGGACAAGACGGAACAGATCATTGCGGCCGTGACGTACCCGATCTTCGAGCAGACTCTTCCTGCGAGCCTGACGGGAGAAGCCGACCCAGAGCGAGCGTTGCGCAAGCTTCGTCGGCTAAACCAGAATCCGTTGTTGATCACCCTCGGAGAACACGGCTCGGTGGCGCTTGAAGGAGACCGTTTTCACGTGGTACCGGCATTCAAGGTGACGTCGGTGGACAACACCGGTGCGGGCGACGTTTTCCGCGCCGGCTTCATCTACGGGGTGCTGAAAAAATGGACGGTGCCCCAAATTCTGCGCTTCGCGAATGCAGCGGGAGCGATCAGTTGCACGCGCCTGGGTGCTATTCCGTCCGTCCCATCGCTCAGCGAAGTCCAGTCATTGCTGGGCTAGAGCGCATTCCGATTGTACGTAGTGTCCGCCTTTAGGCGGACCACGTGAAGTCCGGCTAAGGCCGGACACTACGTACTACACGGAACTGGAAACTGCTCTAGAACATCGCGGTCCGGCTAAAGCCGGACCCCACCTAACGCAATTATCACAAAGAGCCGTTGCTCTGCGTCCCGGCGTCCCGGCGTTGAGCTATCCGGGGTCATGACGCTGGACGATGGTCGATGGTCCGGCAGATCTCACGCACGCGGTCGCGCGAGGCGGCGAGCTGCGCGTCGATCTCTTCCTTCAGGCCGAGCTGACGGCGGTGCTCTGCGGAGCGCAGGAACACGTACGCATGATCGAGCTCGCGGCCGACGGCTTCGTCGATGAACCCCGCCCTGCCCAGCGCCTCGAGGGTGGCGAGCGTCCCCACATGGCGAAGCGATCCATGCGCAGCGCCGTAGCGTAATTGGAAGGCCTGCGTGATGCGCTCGATGTCCTCTGCCCCGCGTTCGGGGTCGGCCAGGTCCGGCTCAAGCCGGACCCCACCAATCGGCCGGACCCCACCCATCGGCCGAGGCCCACCGGTGTAGGGCGGGTCTTGCCGTTCAAGACCCGCTCTGCTTTCTGTGCCGGCGTCGCCGAATACGAACGGCTGGCTCCCTGCGATGAAACGCCGGCCGAGCTCCGCGTCGCCGCCAATCGCGCGCGCTCTCGTCAACGCGCTCCGTGCGTCAACATCTTCGGAACCGGCGAAGTGCTCGCCATATTCCTCGAGGGAGCACGCCTTGAGCCATCCGTCGGTCTGAGGCCATCGTGGCAGGCTCACGCGGTACAGGTGCCCTTCATGGGTCTCGTCCCGGAGGGCGGCCGTCAGATCGCAGCCGGCCTTGACGAAGAACGCGCGAGCGGCCTCGGCATCAGCGCCGTCGACACCCGCCGTCTCATACACATAGAGCAGATCGATGGTGGAGTCGTAGCTCAACTCCTGCGCGCCAAGCTGCCCGGTGGCGATCACGGCAAATGTGCCCGGCGCGTGGTCGCGCCCGGCGGCGTCGAGCAGCTGACGCGCCACGATCGCCAGCGCGAAATCGACGGCCACGCACGCGATATCCGAGAGCTGCGCGGCGACGGTCTGAACGGTTTCGCGCCGCAGCAGCTCGCGCGTGCCGACGCGCAGCGTCTCCCGCCGCTTCCAGCGCCTGAGAAGGTTGAGCGCCTCGCCGGGATCGTCCAGGGTCGCGAACACCGACGCCAGCTCCTCCTCGTGATCCTGGCGATCGGGGGCGCTCCGCTCTACCTGAGCCACCAGCCAATGAAAGTACTCGGGGGTGCGGATGAGGATTTCGCTGAGTGGCGGCGACGCGCCCATCACGTAGGTCAGCACGTGCAGCGCGGGCGGATCCTCGCGCAGGTAGTCGAGAAACATGGCGCGGCTGGTGCGTGCCGCCACGTAGTGCGACAGGCCCGCGACGGCCGCATCGGGATTCGGCGATTCGAGGAGCGCCGGGATCAGATCCGGCGCGAGGCGGCCGAGCGCTTCGCGGACGACGGGATCGTCGGCCAGCCTCTGCAGGTGGTCGTCGGACGCGGTCGGATCGCGGAAGCCGAGCGACCCGAGGTACGCGCGCGCCTGGTCTTCGGTGAGATCCGGAGAGAGAAAGAGATCGGCTGGTATCGGCACGCGCTCGTCCATCGGCGATCGTCCATCGGCCATTGTCGATCGACGATGGCCGATCGACGATCTAGACGTCCTTCTCGCCGGTGCGGATGTTGTAGCCCTGCTCCACCGGCATCACGAACACGCGACCATCGCCGATTTCGCCGGTCCGCGCCGCGCCGATGATCGCCTTGATGGCCTCGTCCACGGAGCTGTCCGGGACGACGACTTCGATCTCCATCTTCGGCAGCAGGCTCACTTCGTACTCACGCCCGCGATACACCGCGGTGTGACCCTTCTGGCGGCCGTGGCCCCGCACTTCGGTCACGGTCATGCCCGCGATGTTCATCTTGCCGAGGGCCTCCTTGATGTTGTCCACCATGTTTGGACGGACGATCGCTTTAATCAACTTCATGCGCTCTCCTTCAGCATGCGTTCGAGGTCCGCTTTCAACGCCGCCTCGGCGTCTTCCAAAAGCTTGGCCCCGCCGCGAGTAATGTGAAACACGTCGATGGCTTTCTGCCCTTCGGTCGAGATCAGCACGAGATCGACGTCGATCCCGTGATCCGAGATGGCCCGGCTCACCCGGTACAGCAATCCGGGCGCGTCCTCCGCGACAATCTCGAGCACGGTGTACCGCTGCGAGTGCCCGTTGTCGAAGTAGACGACGGGCGTGCGCGGTACGAGGGCGCGCCGGAACAGCACGCTCCGTTCCTTGCTCTTGAGCAGCGACGTCACGTCGGCCTGGCCGTTGATCACCTCGTGCAGCCGGCGGTCGAACTCCTTCCGGCCTTCGGAATTGAGCTCGAAGAACTGGTCGGAGTCGGCGAACTCGAACACATCCAGGGCCGTTCCCGCCAGGCTGGTCAGCGCATGCCCGCGGAGAATGTCCATGCCGAAGTAGGCGAGCACGCCGCAGATATTCGAGAACAGGAACGGCTTGTCGAGCGAGACGACCGTCAGCTCCCAGGCCTCGGCTTTCTTCTGGAGCACGAAGTGCGCTTCGTCCGGCCGGATGTCGCGCGAGAGCCGCACGTGACCGTAAATGGCCTCGGGCGAAAACAGAATGAGATAGCGCCGCGGCAGCCCCTCGAGAAAGCTCGCCATCTCGGTTTCCGAAATGTCGGCGGGGCGGCTCGCCTGCAGCGCGGCGACGAGCGCCTGCTCGCGATCGATGATGTCGTCGCCGTAGCCCAGCGTCATCTGGTTGTAGGCGTCGACGTAGAGCCGCCACAGCAGCTCTTCCTTCCAGGGTGTCAGCGTGTCCGGGCTCACGGCGCCGACGTCCGCCAGCGTCAGCAGGACGAGCATCTTCAGATGCTCCTCGGTGCTGAACAGCGAGGCGAACTGCCGCACCACTTCGGGCTCTTCGGTGTCGCGGCGGAACGCGATGCGCGACATCTTCAGATGGGCCCTGATCAGGAAGTCGATCGTCTGGCGCGCGTCTTCGTCCAGCCCGAGCCGAGACATCATGCCGGTGGCCATCTCGGCGCCGACGATCGAGTGATCGCCGTCCCGGGCCTTGCCGACGTCGTGATAGAGCAGCGACAGGACGAGCATTTCGGGCGCGCGCAGCTCGCGCAGTACGGGTCCGAACCGCGGATTGACCAGCAGCCGTTCGACGTTGCGAACCGTCAGCAGCGTGTGCTCGTCCACCGTGTACTTGTGGTAGAAATCGCGGGTCACGCGGCACGAAATTTCGTTCAGCTCGGGAAAGATGGCGCCCAGCAGGCCGCAGTCGCGCATCTCGCTCAGCCGGGCCGACAGGCCGGGCCTGGGACGCAGAAACTGCACGATGCGCTGCCGATGCTCGTCGGTCGGGTGAAACGCCTCCGGCGCATGGTTGTGCACCTGCTGCTCCCGCTCGATCAGCGCCAGGGCGTCGTCGGCCACCGGCACGTTGCGCGACACGGCGGCTTCGAAGGCGCGCATCCATTCGGCAGGCGCGGCCGCGGCTGCGGTGACATCGGCGAAGGTAATGCCTTCGACCACCCACATCAGGTTCTGGCCGATCAGCCGGATCGACGTCGGCGGCGGCGGCACCGCCACGCGGCGCACACGGCCGAGCGCGCGCGTCACGCTGCGCGCGTCCTTGAAGTAGTCGGTCATCAGCGCTTCGACCCGCCGGCGCACGTCGGGTCCCGTGTAGCGCAGCCGCTCGGCGGCCTTCTCCTGCAGCTCGTAGCTCAACACGTTCGCGTTGCGCCCCGCGTCGAGGTGCAGGCCCGAGCGGATGCGCATGAGAAATTCTTCGGCGTCGTTCAACCGATCGGGCGACGCGGGGCGCGGCGCGTGCCGGCGCTCGCCTCCGAGGTGCAGCATCATGCGGGTCGCCCACACGTCGCGAAGCGCGCCCGGACCGTCTTTCACATCCGGTTCGAGCTGATACAGCGTGTCGTGGAACTCGCTGTGCCGCTCGTCGGTCAGCGTCACGAGCGCGTCGAGAATCTGCGGGCGCCATTGCGGCGCCGAGGACGCGATCGCCCGCTCGAGGCGGTCGACCATCTCGCGGTCGCCGGCGAGCGGCCTCAGATCCATCAGCGAGAGCAGGTACTCCGGATTGCTGGTGTCGATCGCGTCGAAATCCGCGATTTCGCGGACGTGATGCCCGACCTGGAACTTCAGATCCCACAGCGGATGCAGCAGCGCTTTGATGAAGCGCTCCTCGGGCCGTCCGATCGCGCGGTCGAAGACCACCAGCAGGTCGATGTCGGAGTGCAGGAATTGCGAGCGGCGTCCGTAGCCCCCGACCGCACAGACGGCGAGCGCCGCGCCGGTCTGCACTCGCGCCGTGTCGACCAGGCCCCGCACGATGCCGTCGATGCACTCGGAGTGGAGGGCGAGCGCCAGGCGCCCGCCTTCGCCGCGCTCGGTGGCGTCGATCAGCTCGCTCCGCGCCGCGTCGAGCGACGCGGACAGGCGGAGCCGAAGCCCCGCCTGATCCACGTCTTTCCCGTTAACGGGCCCCATCGGCACACATACGGACATAGGATACTTCGCGGGCCCGAATTCAGGGCGGCGCTAGTACGACATCCCGATGCCGACAGAGCCGATGACCTGGCTGCCCTTGGCCTCGCCGTTCTTGACGTTGAACTGCTTGGTTCCGTCGCCGAGCGTCAGGACGTTCACGCCGCCATGGATGTTCCAGGTCCCGAATTTCGTCGGCGCACTTGTGAACGGCACCGTGAAGAGGGCGCCGATATCCAGGTATCCGAACTTTTCGTCCTTGCCATCGGACATCTCGTAGTAATTGGCAAGACTCAAGCCGACCTTGACCGGCACACCCACAGTGGCGCCGCCGCCACCCAGGGCCCAGCTCGGGCCAACGCCGAATTCGGCATACACGCCCTGATCACCGATATGCAAGTGGCCGCCGTCGGCCTGTCCGGGTCCTCCGACTTCGAATGCCACGAGGCCGTAGGGAGCAAACTTGCTGGCCTGAGCGACTTTGAAGCTGATCTCCTGGACCGTGGCAAACAATCCATTCGGGCTTGTGTACACCGTGTACGTCGGACTGAACGTCACACCGCCGGCGAATCCGAGGGACAACGTGGCGTAGAAGTCTTCCTCGTAGTGCAGCCCCTGATCCTTGACATCGAACCCCGAAGATCCGGTATGCAGGCTGTTCCACACACCGAAGTTGATGCCGGCGCTCTTCAATCCCCCGTCACCGGAATACATCGCGAGCCCGACGTCGCCAAAGGCGAACGTGGTCAACTTCGGCTCGGCCTCCTGCCGGATGCCGCGGAAGAAATACACCGAGGGAAAGTCGATGCCGGCCGTCAGCGTGATTGCGCCGGGGTTGGGATCGGCAGCCTGCGCCCGCGCCGAGCCGGTCAGCGTCAGGAGCATCGCGCCAGTCAGCGCGAGTCGAAGCAGGTGTGAGCGGAACGAGAAAAAGGTCGTCAAGTGTGCCTCCAAAGATGTCGGTCTAGGTTGTGGCGGTGCCAGCCCCCTCGGCCGGCACCGCCGATACGAACACAGGGGTTACGCGAGCTCCGATTGCAGTGCCCGCACGGGCGCCTTGGCGGGCGCGACAGTGGCGGACATCGCCAGGTTTTCTCCGTGGACGTACGCCTCTTCGCCGTGATTGCTCAGGTCGAGGCCCGTGTCTTCATCCGCTGCCGAGACGCGCAGCGGCACGACGAGCGCGATGAGCTTGAGCAGCGCAAAGCTCATCACGCCGCTGTAGATGATGGTCGCGCCCACAGCCATCGCCTGGATTCCGAGCTGCGCCGGGTTGCCGAAGAGCGCGCCGTCGGCGATGCCGTTGAGCGCCTTCTGGGCGAACACGCCCGTGAGCAGCGCGCCCACCGTGCCGCCGACGCCGTGCGCGGCGACGACGTCGAGCGAGTCGTCGAGCGAGGTCTTCGCCCGCCACACGAGGCCGAAGTAGCTCGGCACCGCCGCGATGGCGCCCAGCGCGATCGCGCTCATCGGTCCGATGAACCCGGCGGCGGGTGTGACCGCCACCAGGCCGACGACGATCGCCGTGGCGCATCCGACGGCCGTGGGCTTCCCGGAACGCATGTAATCGAGCATGGTCCAGACGACGAGCGTGCCCATGGGCGCGAGGAACGTGGTCAGAAATGCCAGCGCGGCGATCGGGCTCGCGGCCAGGGCGCTGCCTGCATTGAAACCAAACCAACCAAACCACAGCAGGCCGGCGCCGAGCAGCGTGAACGGCACGTTGTGCGGCAGCAGCGACGAGCTCGGATAATCCTTCCGGCGTCCGATGACCATGGCGGCCACCAGCGCGGCGACGCCGGCATTGACGTGCACCACCGTGCCGCCGGCAAAATCGAGTGCGCCCATGTCGGCCAGCCAGCCGCCGCCCCACACCCAGTGCGCGACCGGCGTGTAGACCACCAGCGCCCACAGGATGATGAACGCCAGATAGGCCGAGAACCGCATCCGCTCGACGATGGCGCCCGAGATGAGCGCGGCCGTGATGATGCAGAACGTGCCCTGGTACGCCATGAACAGGTAGTGCGGAATGGTGCCCTGCGCCTCGAGTCCGACGCCTTTCAGCGCGAAGCGGGAGAGATCGCCGATGTAGTTATTGCCGGGGGCGAACGAGAGTGAGTAGCCCACGACGGCCCACATCACGCCGATGAAGCCGAGCGAGATGAAGCTCATCATCATCGTGTTGAGGGCGTTCTTGGAGCGGACGAGACCTCCGTAGAAGAAGGCGAGCGCGGGGGTCATGAGGAGAACGAGCGCGGTCGAGACCAACATCCACGCGGTATCGGCTTGATTCATTGAGCACCTCGATGCAGTAAGTAAGGGCCGCCTGCGGCGGCACTCGAAGATGACGTGGTGACGTTTTGCAATTCAGACGCCACTCGACGCCACGAGAGAATGGCTGATTTGCTAAGGAATTCCGAGAATCACCGGTTTTACCACTCCCACAAAGTCGTATGGTCCAGACGGTACGGATAC
>Ga0163150_10005044_pt1 | contig 17250 bp, 18 predicted proteins | sample OliLakLV19P2IB_FD_148628 | JGI IMG/M metagenome (GOLD analysis project Ga0163150, IMG submission 148628) | Freshwater microbial mat bacterial communities from Lake Vanda, McMurdo Dry Valleys, Antarctica - Oligotrophic Lake LV.19.P2.IB | ecosystem: Environmental > Aquatic > Freshwater > Lake >...
TGCCAAATCCACGCGCCGCCAACGAACGGCTCCTTCTGCATCATCTTTGAATGCCAGTGATACGCCTCGCCGCCGAGAATCTGGTCGGCGCTCGAGGCCATCCGCTTGCACCGAGAGTACAGGCTCAACACGCCTTCGTCCTCGTCGTTCCACAGCGTGATCCTGCTCTTGCCCCCGCCGCCATCAGAGCGCTCGACCGCCTTGCCGGAAATGCTCGGGTCCTGCCGCGCCGCGGTCTTGAGCAGTTCGGCTTCTTCGGCGTCAAAGAGTCCCTTGAGCACGATGTAGCCGTCTTCATTGAACTGCACCAATTCGTTGGTGGAAAGCATGCCCAATCTCCCTTTCTCCCGGGTAGCGAATGACACGAGAATACCACGAACGCCTTGAAAAGCTCATGGAAACGCTGTCACTCGGACTTGCCGCAGTCTGAGGAGCTGTCCGTGTTCCGGTTCTCACCGAAAATACTTTCCCCCAACTGCACGAGATAGATACCCAGGAACATGGGGGCAATGATGAACGAAAAAAACGTAAACAGGAGAAGAATATGGTAGGAGGCGTCATTCGGCGAAGGTTCTGTGACTCCGCGCATCAGGTCGAACACGACTCGGTCAAGATTGAGCGCGGTCAATGTACAAATAATGAGCAGCACAGGCAATAATGTTACAACTAATTGGGACAAGGGGGCCATGAGTTTCATGCGCCGAATATAAAAAACGTACATGGCGATCCGCCACGCAGCGACGATAACCAAAAACCATGCATTTATCGCGTTCGCAGTTGAAAGGGGCACGAATCGTTCAAGCGGGATCGCGTAGGAAAGACCCGGTGGCGCAGTCAGCGTCACGTAAATTAACAGGTTCCGGTACGGCCATTTGCGGTTCGCCAAAGGCCGGGCAAAAAACCACAACGCCGCGGAAAGCAAGAATACATACACAACGGACCCGATGCCGATCCGTTCTAAGAAGTCTGCGCGGTCGTGGTCCCAATGCCTGCCGATCCCAACGATCCACGTGCTGCACAAACCGATAAGGAAGTGGCGCCAGTTAGGCGATTCAAGCTCTTCCCTTGTCGCCCGAAGGAGGAGAATACGAAATGACGTGAGAATTGCGTCCGACATGTTCAAGCAGTTCTCGCCGTTTAGTGCGTTATCCCAGTGCGGATTATGGTATATCCAGCGAAATGCCTAGAGCGTGATTAAGCTGCTGTAACTTTTATAGAAGGCAGAGTACCAATGAAGTTTGTTAAGGCGGATTTAGGGAGGCTTACTAGCTCGTCGCAATGTATGCTGCTTTCATGTTTAAGTCCCTCGTTCGGCACCACCATAACTTGAGTGGCCAGACCGTCGTAAGCCGTGTATACCGGAGCGCAAATTACGGTGGAGAAACGTGAGTCGATGGCTACTTGGCGCCCGACCACGATAAAGATGCGGTATTTTTTGGGATCACGGGCGGAAGGGTTCGACACGCGATACATTTCCCCACGTGTCATAGTGGGACTTGATACGTGAGAACGTCAGCGGCTTCTTCGTTGAGAAAGTCGGCGCGGGCATCAATGATCGCCAGGTCTGTTGCGTTCTGTTTATCGCGATTCAAGTGGTCGACGAATTCGCGAATGGCCTCCTCAAGTAGATCTGATCGGCTAACGTTCGCTTGCCTGGCGCGCGCATCTACGAACTTCAGTAGATCCTCGGAAAGAGTTATCGATGTTGCTATTTTCATGGCTAAACTGTACGTGTTGACATGAATTCTGTCAAGAAGGAACGCGCAAGTGCTCTACAACCGTTCCTTTACCCACGCGAGCGCCTCTGGCACATAAATCTCCGTCAATTTATGGTCGCGGTCGTACCAGATCAGTTTCGAGTTGGGGCTTTTTATATAGGCTTCATAGGTGGCATTCATGCGCGGGACTTCGTAGAAGTCATCGTTCGTGCCCATGAGCATGAGGATGGTTTTGTCCTTTACGCCCCAGGTGAAATCGATGGGCGCGGTGGGACCGTAGTCGAGGGCACGCATCGGCGGGACACACGTGATCGCCATCTTGATCCGCGGCTCAACGCAAAGCAGGTAAAACGCATCCATACCGCCCATGCTGTATCCGAGAATTCCGATACGGGCCATATCGGCGTCGCCGCGTTCCGCGATGTAATCGAGCGCGCGCCGGTAGTCTTTTACGGTTTGAAGCGCGATTTCCGTGAATGTAAAGTACGCGAGTTTTTCGGGCGCGTCGGGGTCCTCGAATTTGTTCACGTGCATGTAATCGATTTCGTTGCTGCGCTCGCCGTGCGCGGGCGCGTCGAGCGCGAGCACGGCGTAACCCGCGTCCAACAACGCTTTCCGCAGTTCTCCGCCGCTGACATAGTTGCCGTCTTCCCACCAGTCGTCTTTGCCACCGGACCACCCGTGCAGGAGAAGCATCAATGGCGCTGGTTTTGGAGCGGCCTTCGGGAACTCGATGAAACCCGGAACGAGAAATCCCTGCGCGCCACGAAACACGAATTTTTGCCGCAGTGTTTTGTCTTCATCCCATTCGCGCACGATGCGCGCTTCGAGCGGGATGTCCTTGTTGTAGTCAAAGAACGGAAGTCGCGCTTTGTAGGCTTCTTCGGTGATGCGCGGGTATGGGCCGGTCTCTTGGGCGAATGCGATTAGTGGCAGCGAGAACGCGACCAGAAGAGTTATAAGTTTCGTCATGTCGAAACGGTCCTTCGATTACGATTACGATTACGATTACGATTATGAGCACGAGCACGAGCACGAGCACGAGCACGGCCAAGGATACTATAGGGAAATACGGCGGGGCTTCATTCTGGTTTCCAAAATCCAAAATCCAAAATCCAAAATCCAAAATTGTGTAGAATGCCCGCGGGATGATACCAATTACTCCAGACACGGCCATTGTACTCGTCGATCACGGATCGACGCATGCCGCCGCGAACGATATGCTTGTCGAGGTTGCGCGCATGCTTCGCGATGCATTGGGCGGGGGAATGGTCGAGCCGGCGCACATGGAACTCGCGGAACCGACCATTGAACAGACGTTTGCCGAATGCGTTGCGCGGGGCGCGCGGCGAATCGTCGTTCATCCGTACTTTCTGGCGCCGGGCCGCCACAGTACGCAAGATATTCCACGCATGTGCGCGGAAGCGGCTGCGAAGTTCCCGGGCGTAACGCACACCGTCACCGAGCCCCTCGGACTTGATACGCGGATGATCGATGTTGTCCGACGGCGCATCCAAGAGGCAGTCGAGGGAGAAGTTTCCGCGCGATGAGTATTGCAATTGACGCATTCTGCGCGGCGCTGGGCAACGACAAAGTCGACAGCACGTCCGTAACACTCGATCGGTATTCGCGCTCGACCCATACTTCGGGCACGCGGCCTTGCTGTGTGCTGTATCCCACTTCAACCGCGGACGTGCAAGCCATTGTGCGCGCGGCTTCGGAACATGGCACGGTGGTCTACCCGATTTCGCGCGGCCGCAATTGGGGCTATGGAGATGCGTGCGCGCCAACAGACGGCGCGGCCATCATCGACCTTGGCCGCATGAACCGGATTCTCGAGGTGAATACCGAGCTTGCGTACACCGTTGTCGAGCCGGGCGTCACCCAGGGCCAACTGAATTCCTATCTCAAAGACAACCGCACGGGTTTGTGGATGGACTGCACCGGGGCGGGGCCGGAAGCAAGCCTTACCGGCAACACGCTGGACCGCGGGTTCGGTCACACGCGGTATGGCGATCACGTACTCACGACCTGCGGCATGGAAATCGTGCTCGCCGATGGCCGCGTGATCAACACCGGGTTCGGGCACTATCCCAATGCGCGCGCGAAACACGTTTATCCCTACGGCGTGGGACCGTCTATCGACGGGCTTTTCTGCCAATCGAATTTTGGCATCATTACGCGCATTGGCCTTTGGCTTCAGCCCGAACCTGAAGCGTTCATGTTCTTCTTCGTAACACTGCCGCGTGACGAAGACATGGAAGAACTCATAAACCGTTTGCGTCCGTTGCGGCTTTCGGGCATCGTGCAGAGCGCGGTACACATTGGAAACGACTACCGGATTTTTTCCAGCCGCGGCCGCTATCCCTGGGACGAAACGAAGGGCGTAACGCCTTTGCCCGAATCGGTCCGCGTGCGTCTCCGGGAATCCCTCGGACTCGGAGCGTGGAACGTCGCCGGCGCGCTGACCGGCACGCGCGGACACGTCCGCGCTTCGCGCAAGGCGGTGCGCGCCGCGCTGCGCGGCTTGGGACGTTTGAAATTTCTAACGGACAAAGAACTCGAACTGGCGTCCCGCGTATTCGGTTTTTTGAGCACCTTCGGAATCGCCACGCGCACTGCGAACCTCGTTGAATCCACCCGGCCCGTATTCGCCGCCGCAAAAGGAATTCCCGCCGCGGAACCTATCCGCGGCACCTATTGGCGGTTGCGCAACGAGCCGCCGGCGCATATTACCGATCCGCTCGAGGCCGGCGCAGGCGTGATGTGGATTTCACCGGTGCTGCCCATGACGGGAGCGGATGCGCGCCGTGTCATGCGGACGGTTGAACCCATATTCGCGAGGCACGGGTTCGAGCCGCTCACCACGTTCACCATGATTAACGAACGAGCCATGATCGCCGTGCTGAACGTCTACTTCGACAAGTCCGTTCCCGAGGAAGGCGCGGCCGCGGAAGCGTGTCATCACGAACTTGTCAATGCGCTGGCAAAGGAGGGGTATCTTCCTTATCGGGCGGGCACTTCAACGATGCAGGCGCTTCACGAGATAGATGACCCGTTCTGGGGCTTGCTTACTCAATTGAAGCGCTCCCTGGACCCCGGCGACATTATCGCGCGTGGCCGCTATCTCCCTCCGCTATAATTGGTTACAAGGCGAGCCTGCCTGCCGCTGAATTTTTGTGCTATGATTGCTGTCTATATCTGCAAGGAGACCAAAGCCATGTTTATCCGTATTGCCATTTGTGTGATTTTCGCGCTGGCCGTTATGCCGGTTGCCGCGATAGCGCAGGATTCGTCCAGCACGCTGAAAGTGGGCGATGCCGCCCCGGACTTCGACATCCCCGAGCAGAAGGCCGTCGAAGGCGCGCCGAAAAAGCTCTCAGATTTGAAAGGCAAGAAAAACGTCCTGGTCGCGTTTTATCCCAAGGCCGACACGCCCGGCTGCACCAAACAAATGTGCGGTTACCGCGATGACATCAGCAAGCTGCAATCCGCGGACACCGAAGTAATCGCGATCAGCGTTGACCAACAGATGGACAGCGAGAAGTTTCAGGAAAAATTCAAACTGCCGTTCCCCGTGGTTGGCGATCCGCAGCGCAAGACCATTGATGCCTATGGCGTCCCGCTGAAAGAATACAGCGGCAACAAGTTCGCGCAACGTTCCGTGTTTGTTGTCGACAAGGAAGGCAAAGTCCAGTACATCGATCTGGATTATAAAGTTGTGGAAGACAAAGACGCGCTGTACAAAAAGATTGAATCGCTGAATGGCGGCGCCGAAAAGCCGGCAGAGGGCGAGAAAAAAGAGGCGTAACCGAAAGCGGTTTCCGGCCACGCGCGGCAATCTTCCGTGCGTGGCTTTTTTATTGGGTTGTCGTGTACATACCCGGGTCGGGCAGGTTGTCCTCAAAAATTTGCACGCCGTTCTCGACGCGCAATTGGTCCATGATCTTGGAATAGAGAATGTTGTACTGAAGTTCCGGTTTCGATTCCTCCAGGCTCTTGGGCGTTTGGTCCGTCCGTCCGGTCACGAGACACACGAGCACGCCATCGGGATACGGTTTGTCCGTGATACGTCCTTGCGCGTCTTCCTCTTTTGCGACCCAGCCTTGAATAAAAATGGGCCCGACCACGTCGCCGATCTGCGCGTTTTCACCCTGTTCCCAAAAGGATGCATAGCGTACCTTTCGCGGATCATGGTCGAGTTCCGACTCGATGAGCTGTGCATTCAGGTTCGCGAATTCAGTGGCGACGGCCTCCGGGGCCGCACCTTCGGTAAGTCTCTTCTTGATTTCAAGGCCCGCCGCCCGTATCTCCTGCGTATTTCCCGGCGCCAGCACACCCGCGAATGCCACCCGCTCGAAATGGTTTAGCTCCGCGCGCCGGATTTCGTACTCCGCCTGATACTCCGCGTCGCCAATGGTCATCAGGCCTTCCTTCATCGCCTGTTCAATACGGTATTGGACACCCGCTTCCGCCTTGAGTTTTTGCCATTCTTCGTCGATTTTTATTTCCCGTTCTTCCGCCATGTATTGGACGTCGCGTTCGGTCAAGTTGTAGTCCTGCGGGCGTTGAATATCGATGAAAAGTTGCGGCCGCTTGTAACGCAGGAGTTGCTCCGCCAACTCGCGTGGCACAAAAATTTTCGCTTGTTCCTCGAGCACGGTGGCGTTCGCGTTGCGCACTTGCGCGTCGAGATAATTCTCGAGCGACTTACGCACGTCGCCCTTGGTGCGAATCAGGGGACGTTCATCCGGCGCCATGTCCCGGATGACCTTGTCGAAGTCGCCGCGCGTAATCGATTTGCCGCCGAGTGTTGCGATGCGGATGCGGTCCTTGTCCGCGATAAAGCCACAAGAAACAAGGCTGGCGCAGCAGATTAGCGCGGCGAGCACGCGAAAATCAGGCAGTCTTGCGTTTACGATCACGTCGTGCTCCTTCAAACGGAAGCCAATTTCGGGATTGAGGCGTGATTAGTTTACCATCGGAATTAGGGCCATAACAGTCACACAATCAGAAAGCCCGCATGATCAGTCACGGACCCCGGCGCGCCGCTATCGAGGGACTTGCGCAATGCGTCCGAGACGGGCATTTTTTCAAGCGTTTGCGCATCGATGCAGACATATACGGTCTGCGCGGTCGCAATGATCGGTACCGCGCCCGCAATGCGAAATTCATGGAAGATTTCAAACGAAGTCGTCCCGACGCGCGCGGTATTGATTGTAATTTCCATCACATTGTCGAATCGCGCGGACGCTTTCCACTCGATGGTCTGTTTCACCAACTGATAGTCCAACTCACCCGCGATCAGTTCTTCACCGAATCCCAGCGCGCGCAGATACTCCGTTGTGCCCAGCTCGACATATTCGCCGTAGCGCGCGTTGAACACGATTTTTTGTCCATCGCATTCGGCATAACGCACGCGGAGGTAATAGCGAAAAGGAGAGTTTGGCATACTGGCCGGATCAACCCGCCACAACAGATGCGACAGAGGTTTTCAAGTCGTCGAGATGAACACGTTCCAGCCAGGAGTGTTTTAACACACCGTCTCCGTCCAACACGAACGTGCCCGGCAATTCACCCGACCACTTGGAGCTCTCCACGCCCAGCATCTCGATCAGGGTGTCGGGCGGGACATCTTCGAGGACATACACGGGAAATGGGATTTTTCGCTCGGCGACAAATGGTTTCACGACGTCGTCGAACGAATAGAGCGGGTCCGCACTCAAACTCAGAAATGCGATCTTGTCCGCGTCGCGTTCAGTATAAAACTGCGCGAGCTCCGGCATCTCTTCGAGACACGGCACGCAGAACGTCGCCCAGACATTGATCACGAGCGTCTTGCCTTTTGCGCCGTCTAAAAGCATTTTCAATTTTTCGGGATTCGCCAGCGAGACCTCGCCCGTGACTACAGGTGCGACGGTCGCCGGCGTTTCCGGTGACGCGGGCGGTGGCACAGGCAGTTCCAAGACAGGCGTCGAAGCCGGAGTTGGTAATGCAGCTTCATTATTCTGCACGGCGACCGGCTGGCTGCAACCGGACAGAACGACAAACGCGCACACAAAAAACGCGGTGGTGCGCCGGAGGTAAGTTCCGGCGCACCATGCGAAAGGAATTGTCACAATGGGAAACTGCATGCGCGGGTATTAGGCGGATTTGCGCTTGATGCCGCAGCCGTATGCCGTGTGCATGGGCTCAGATACGGGCTTGCCGGCCAGCATCTCGTCCAGCGCCGCCTGGGTGAAGCTCTTGTATCCCGAATCCGTTGTTTTCTTCTGGTTGTCAATAGCGCCGTGGTAAACGAGCTTGCCTTCCTTGTCGACGATGTAAATTTCCGGCGTGCGCGTTGCGCCGAGCGCGTCCGCGTATTTGTTCCCTTCATCCTTCAAAATGGGGTAGGGAAGTTTTTTGCCGGTATCGTTTTCTTCGGTGGCGTACTTCGCGATTTCCGCGGCCGTTGTCTGCGCATGAGAATCAATGCTGTAAAACACGACATCCTTGGCGCCGTAGGTTTCCGCTAGCTTTGCAAACGACGCTTCCGTGCCTTTCGAGTACGGGCAGTGTTGCGAGGTGAACGAAATGACGGCAATCTTTCCCTTCGCGGCCGAGAGCGAGTGCTCCTTGCCCTCATAGTCCTTCAACTTGAAATCCGGCACTGGTTTTCCGACTTCGAGCGCGGGCGGCACAGCCGCGCTGACGAATCCACTGGATACGATCGCCAAACCCACGGCGGCGACCGCGACGATGAGTGCCAGCATCCCGAACTTACTCTTCTTCATCTTTCTCTCCTCCATACGTGCGCGTCTTGCGCATATTTTTTTCTGGGGCCGAACGTACTTAACACAGCTTCAACCGGATTTGTGCCCGCTTCATTCGGTGTACATTGAAAACATTGGATTCCTCTATCCTAGCGCAGAACCGTCCAAGCCGCAAGCATAGGATTGTCTACTCGTGACAGCGTTCCGGATTTTGCACATTATTTTGCTTCGCGCACGTAAATATTCCGGAATTGCACAAGACTCGATGCATTGTTCCAGGTCTTTGCCGCCTCGTCGTACCCGCCATGAAGCTGCAACGCAATGGGGCCTTTTTCCGGAATGCCGGGGAGCTGGGCATTGTCCAACACGTTCGTGCCGTTCAATACCACGGTCAGGCGATCTCCCTTGGTCGTGAGCAGAAACGTGTTCCATTCGCCGACGGGTTTGTCCGCCTTGGACTTGGGCGTTACGCCGGCGCGCACTTCCGCGGGCTGCTTGTCATCCATCCTGTATCCGTAGACTTCACCAGAACCGACTGGCCAGCACCAGATGTTCACCTGGGCCTTGCTTGTCCCGCGTAGGTAAATTCCGGAATCAGCATTGCCGATAGGTTCCGTAACGTCCTTACCCTCGGCGTCTTTTTTGTGCAAGCCGCTCGGAAGGACGACAGGTACGTTGTACGTGCCTTCGGTGCGCTTGATTTTCCATTCGCAAAACAACTCGATGTCGCCAAATTCCTGTTCGCTCCACAGACTGGTCTCGCCCTGACGGCCGGTTTTCGGGTCACAATCAATGGTTCCGTCCACCACGCTCCAGCAATCGGCGGCGGTTTCCGGAACCTTCCAACCGGAGAGGTCTTTGCCGTTGAACAGCGATTTCCAGCCTTCTCCCGGCGGAGGCGCGGCCAAGGTGACTTGAACCAGCGCCAGCAACACGCCCGCGACAATCCACTTTCTCATAGGTGTAAGCTCCATTCGTATGTTGGCTAGTGTCTTGAATCCCAAATCCTTGGCAAAAGTCACACGCATAATCCGATCTTCAAAGTCCCCCTTTGAAGGGGGATTTAGGGGGATGTAAGCTCTGATTTCCAAACTTCATATAGAACGAATCTCAAACTCAGGACACTAATTGCAATCGGCAACCAGCGGACCCGCAAGTTCCTTGAGGAAAAACAATCGCCCCGGCAGCGTTGGCATGAGCGTGCTCGGAATCCACGGGGTTGGCTGGTGGTGCAGCGTTGCCCATAACGACATGCCCTGCCACATCATTCCACGGCCCAGTGATCCGTCAGCCCCACCGATGATCCGGTCGGATTTCAGGAACAAGCCAGGTCCAATAGTGTTCGCGGTTGCCGGCACCAGCGTCGTCCGGCTTTTGAAACTGGTGATCGCGTTTTGCTCGATGGTCAACGGATGCAGCTTTGCGCCGAGCCGGTATTCGGCCTTTTTCCATGCTTCGACGGACTTGTATTCCGCGGCGAAGTGCGGTTCCCAGAACGCAATGTGGCACACGCGCCCGATGCCGAACACGGTAATGAGACGCGCGCCGATTTTCTTTAACGCGCGAATTTGTTCGGGATACTTCGGAAGATCGTTTTTCGTCGCAAAGTGCCGCTGCGATTTCGGCACGGTCAGTTTCCCGAGCGGACCGTAGAACGCATGCTCCATTGCGTATTGGAACGCACCCGGATCGCACGAGGGCAATGTGTTGCCTTTCTGGTCGCTCCACTCGTCCATGTTAAAGCCGTGGACGTGCCGGCAATCGACGTTCCACTCGGTAAGAAAGTAGATGGTCCACTTGTACATACCCATCGGTCCGACCGGGAGAATGAAGGCGATCTGTTTGCCGGTGTCTTTCGCGCGCGCGATTTCGAGGGCAATTTCGTGTCCCATCATCGTATCGAAATCGGAAAGCGATTCACAGGCTATCGGCTCGAACTTCCGGTTCCACCAGCTTTCCCGGCGCGTGATTGTTTCCGGCGCGCGCGCGCAGAGCTCGTCGAGGAGCTTCAGGTTCCACCCTTCGGGAAAAAACGATTCAAGCAACGATCCCCGAAGCGTGGTCATTAAATTTATTGCCATGGAAAACACGTCCTCCCCTTAGAATCCCCATCATACCCCCAAAGCCGACGAGCGGTCCTTGCCAGTACTTCCGCTCGACGAAGATACTATTCTTCGTCGTCCGGTCCGACTGCGTCCTTCTTCCAAATCTCGAATCCTTCATAAATGTTCGCCATGCCGATGTAAAGGTCGTCGCCAACGGCCAGCATGTTTCGCGCGCCGTAGTTATAGGGGTCTCCGAGGCCATCCGAAAAAAGCGCCTCCCAAGTCACGCCATCGCGCGAGCGATAGAGATCGCCCCCGATGCCGAGTTGCCCGCTGATGAATGTCGGGCGGCGTTTTGTTCCCGTCGCGAAATTGTCGAACGCGTCATCAACGAGCGAGAGTCTTGGAACTTCCCAGTCCGTCGAGAGAAACGTAAGTAATTGTTCGAGCGATTCGGGGAACTCGTCGATGGCGTATTGCACAATCGAGGTCTGGTCCCACGTGCCGACGTACAGTTGCCCCTTGTACTCGACCATCGACCAGATGTAGGCGTTTTGAGGCTTTCCAAACCCCGAGCCGAGTCCCGAAATCGAACCCGGACCGATAACGGCCTCCAACTCGTCATTGACGTCCAATCTCATGAGGTCGGCGCCGCGCAAGAGCGATCCATCACCGGTACGGTTCAACCCTCCGAGAATCTGCGTGCCGAAATAGATGTGGTCCTTGAACACGTAGCTGGTCGCCGCCGCGAAGTTGCCGCGCCAGGTTCCGCCGTTTCGGATAACGCGGACGGGCGGGCCCGCGTTTTGGCCGGCGCCTTCCATCTTCCAGACCTGGAACCCTTCTAGCACGTTCGCGACGGAAACGTACAGGTATCCATTGAACGAGGCGATGGTCCACACGCCCGCGTTCGCAGGGTCGCCGAAGCCATTGTCGATGATCTGCCACGTGTCCGTGCCGTCGTGCGCCCATACCTGGCTGGGCGAGCCGTCGCCGATTTCCCCGCCGGGCAAAACCCCGAAATAGAGGATTCCGTTATGGACAGCCATTGCGCGTATCGAGCCGCGATCGCCGTATGACCAGATTTTTTCCCATGTACCTTCTTCTCCCGTGGAGGTTCGCCAAAGCGACGGGTCCTGGGACATGCTGCCCGCATAGAGGTATTTCAGACCACCCTTGGGTTTGTAGACAAGCAACGAACGGAATCCCGTTGTCTCGAAAAGCGGCCCTTGCTCGAAATCGCGGATGTCGAGCACGCTCTGCCAAGTTGTCGCGCTGATATCAGGCCGGTAGCGCCGCACTTCGCCAGGCCGTAATGGGGGGAAGGGCAGACCAATCAGACCGAGTTCGTACAACACCTGATCGTCTATGCCATTGCCGGTGGAACAATAGATGTGACCTTCATCGCTGCCGTCCGCTTTGAAGTACTGGAGACCCCAGGGGTAATCGTTCATGTCTATCAGGTTCTCGACATACCCGAAGCCGTTGCGGTTTATCTGCGTAAAACCGTGGGCCTTGACAGCCCCGCCAATGGGGCATTGGATATTGGAAGCGCCCAACAGCAAAGGAAGAGCCATCAGTGCGCACCAACGGGTTATACGCGCCAGACGCACGCGCGAACAGACGGACGAATACTCGCCAGATAAAAACATTTCACCTGCCTTGTTCAACATGAGGCCGCACCACAGCCACATTTAACAGTAGCAATGTATGGGGTATTCCGGCAAGCGCCAGCAGCAGTAATGTTTAGCAGGCGAAAGTGCGAATCATTTTACGTCCGGTCGCGATTCGTTTGAGCCTTCCCCGTTACCCTTGATCCTGCGCATCAGCACGCGGCAACATTCTGTATAGCGTGAACCCAATCACCCAATAAACTGCCAGCGCGATTGCCGCAATCCAATACGGATTCATTTGCGGTCCATACACGCTTGTCTCCGTCGCAGTCGCGCTCAATGCCCAGGCCCCGCCGCAGAATGGTCCCATAAAAAAGCAAACCGAGACCAGTCCCGCGCGCCTGTGCGAGGGGTTTCGCGCCATCGTCACGCCAAATGCAATCACCGCAATCGAGACTACGACCTCAATCATTCCGAGCACGTAGCGGCCTGATACGAACGATATCGTGATCGGCCCCGCCATCGGCCCTAGCACCGCTCCGATTAACGCGCCAAGGTCATTCCAGAAGATTACGCGCGGGCTTGGCCGCGGCGCACCGCTTTGCGGGTCGATTCGGATGATGGGAGGATTCGCGTCAAACGCGGCCTGGTCCCGGCTGATTCGGACGCCGTGGCGAAATAGCATCGCGTAAGCGAGGTGGACAAGCACGAGGCCAATGGCGGCGGGCGTTTTGATTGCACTCGCGCCGGGAACGGTATCAAGCCACCACAGCGCGCCCAGCGAACCAATTACTGCGACGGCCAAGGTCCACCCAAACGTGATATGCACGCTGCGCAACGACAGCGCCGATTCTTCAATCGGAGCGTGGAAATCCTCCTTGGCGATACGCGCGATGCCTTGGTTTCCATAGATGATCGCAATAACGAGGGCGGGAACGTATGCAATCCATCCAAGCCCGCACAACAAATACTTAAGGGACAGATCGTCCGCAAACATCGCGCTGCAAGCGCCCAAATATCCGAGGAATATCCATACCGCGGCCCACCCGTAACCCACAAATTTCAGCATGAATCGCCGTGCCCGTAACGAAGGGGAATTGCGAATGCTCATCCACATGCCCAGAAACGCGCCCCCCGTACCGATAACGGGTCCGGCCAATCCCGCAAGCGCAGTCATGCTGGCGGCGGAAAGTCCGCCGGCGGCGCCTGCTCCCTTTGCCGTCGTCGCGCCGAGCGTCCCCGCAGCCGCCGATTGCACTACTATGACCGGCAGCATGCCCATCACCGCCGTGGACAGGTCAGTTCCGGGCTTCGTGCGCTCAAGCGTCGTTTCAACGACTTGAGCAATGTGGCCCTTCACCATTTTCCGGCCGCGGGCAAGCCGCTGTTTCGCGCAATCCTCGGATACGCCCAAGGCCGCTGCGACATTGCGCACGGATTGCCCTTCGCGGTAGAAGAGGACCAACGGTTCGCGGTATTCCAGCGGGATGGCCTCGATCGTTTTCCAAACCAAAGCTTCCCGCTCCTTGTCGTCCAAGGCCGCGACCAAGTCCACGGATTCCGGCGCATCTACCGGGGACAATTCGCCGGCTCGCCCGAGCGGATCGCGTTCCATCCGCCGTTGCAGGTTTTTTGCGATGTTCCGCGCGATTCCGCACAACCATGCAGGCAGCTTGCCGACGTCGCGAAGGTCCCCAAGCCGCTGCCATGCAACTACGAACGCCTCCTGCGCAATGTCTTCGCTTTGGTGGACGTTGCCGGTAACGCTGTATGCCGTCGCACACACAACCCCCTGATACTGGGAGACAATCGTCCCGAAAGCTTCTTTGTCACCCTTGAGGCTGGCCTGGATTTGTTTTTCTATATCCACTTGCGTAGGCCTCCTTTGCCCATCATACGGTAGTGGCAAAAAAGGCATTCCAGGTGACAACTGCGCAAGACGGTGTATAGCCGAGTAGCCGGTCCAAGTGCATACTTAAACAAATCGGTGGTTCGTTTAGTCGCTTGGTTACAATTCAAATATCGACGATGGCTTATTATGTGGAGCACATATCTCGGTTGAGGGAAAAAATATGTATGCACAAATGCGCGGACTTGTGACGCCGAGCGACGATACATGCGTTTGGCGGTACATGTCGATTGACAAATTTCTTTATTTGCTTGCCGAGTCCAAGCTGTTTCTTTGCCGAGCGGACAACCTAATGGATGCTTGGGAGGGGGCGGTTTTACAGTCGCACATTCGCACGATGTTGCCTGCGCACTGGGATTTGTCAGTGCGTGGAGAAATTGGAGAAATCATTCAAGGCTACTCCAGGCAAATGCGCAAATGTACGTATCTGAACTGTTGGCACATTAATAATATTGAATCTGCCGCCATGTGGGATGCATGTAGTAAGAAAAGTGATTCGATTGCGCTGCGCACAAATGTCGGCAGACTTAAACGATCTATTACGACTTCCGAAACGTTAATGATTGGTGAAGTGCGGTATGCAGACTATGAATCGGATGAATCCTTGGGTACCTTAGAAACAATTCGCCCCTTCTTTGCTAAACGCAAGTGTTTTGAACATGAAAGAGAATTACGATTAATAATCCAAAATTGCCCCATAGGAGATGATTCTATCGGTTGGGACGATACGCAGGATTACATGGCGTTGGATGTTAACCTTTTGGTACTCATCGAGGCTGTCTTCGTGTCTCCATATGCTGAGAAATGGTTAGTTTCGCCGTTGGAGAAAATATTAAATAGGATGCTGGATTCTGCGGTGCCTGTCCACCGGTCCCAATTATTCAACTTTGACCGACAATAGTTTGAAATCTTTACCGATTCCAATCGTGACCAGAGAGACCGTCTTTCAACCCGCGCGGTAGGGCATCCGGTCCGAGTTGGGCACGCGCGGGGTAAGTTTAGTGTCCGTGACGACGACAACGCCGCCGGGAGATACGTGGAACCGCTTAGCGTCCTCACGCGCATCGTAGCCGATGATGGTGTTTTCAGGGACGGCGACATCGCGTTCGACAATCGCGCGCCGGATGCGGCAGTTCCGGCCAATGTTGCATCCCGGCAGCAGGATGCTTTCTTCAACGTGTGAATAGCTGTTCACCCGCACGTTCGGCGACAGTACGCTGCGTTTCACGAGTCCGCCGCTGACAATGCACCCGAGGCTGACAATCGAATCGACCGCGGCGCCAAACCGCACGCCTTCCGCGCCGAAGACAAACTTGGCCGGCGGCAGGTTACGCAGCCGCGTGCGGATCGGCCAGTCCTTGTCGTAGAGATTGAAGAATGGTTCAATATCTACGAGGTCCATGTTCGCTTCCCAGTACGAATCGAGTGTTCCCACGTCGCGCCAATACGGGATAGATTTTTTGTTTTCATCGCGGAACATGTAGGCGTAGACACTGTGAGACCCGATTAATTCCGGAAGAATGTCCTTTCCGAAATCGTGCGACGACTTTCTGCTCTTCGCATCCTTGGTAACGGCATCGCGCAAAATCGCGGTGTTGAAGACATACACGCCCATCGACGCGAGCGCGGTGTTGGCCTGGTCTGGCAAGGATGCGGGGTTTGACGGCTTTTCCTGAAAACCCGATACCCGCGCCGTGTAGTCCACCTCGAGTACCCCGAAGCGGTTGGCTTGTTCGATGGGCATTTCGATTGCCGCAATCGTGAGGTCCGCGCCGTTGCGCCGGTGGAACGCGATCATTTCGCCATAGTCCATTTTGTAAATGTGATCGCCAGAGAGGATCAGCACCTCCTTGGGCTCGGAGGGTTCGATCGAGTACAAGTTCTGGTAAATGGCGTCGGCCGTGCCGAGATACCAGTCTTCGCCCACGCGTTTTTGCGCGGGCACGGCCTCAATGTACTCGTTGAGATCGCCGGATAGCATGCCCCAGCCATCGCGGATGTGGCGGACCAGCGATTGTGACTTGTACTGCACCAGCACCAGCACGCGCCGGCATTGCGAGTTCAGGCAGTTGGACAGCGTAAAATCAATGAGGCGGTAATGTCCGCCAAACTGCACGGCGGGTTTTGCGCGTTCCTGAGTCAGTGGGTGGAGGCGTTCCCCTTGCCCGCCGGCAAGAACAACCGCGATCACCTCGCGCATGTCGTAGAGATCAGCCACGGCCGTCCTCGATGCAAATGAATGCGCGGCACGGCCCGCCGTCCGCGTTGACCACGTGCATCGGCAACACCACAAAAGGGTGTGTGCCCGGCGGGATACCGTCCAACAACAAACCCTCCACGACAAAAACGTCCGCCTGCAACAAAATATGATGCGTAGGCTGGCCCGGCTGTTTGAACGGCGCGACGGAAAGATAATCGACGCCCACCAGCTTTACGCCATCGTCCACGCACCGTTGCGCGGCGGAGGGATCAAGCGCGACATATGATTTCAAAAACGGACCATCAAACGGGTAATCCGAATTGCGCGTTTTAAACAATACGCGCGGCGGCAGTTTCTCCGCCGGCAAATCATCCGCGCGGACAATGTCCGCGTGAGGCACATGCACGACGAGCGCATCCCCAAAGAATACGCTGGTGTCCACCTCGTGCAGTTTTTTCCCGTCCGGCTCGAAATGCCACGGCGCGTCGCAATGCGTCCCCGTGTGTGTGCTCATCGAGATCGCCGAAACATTGCACCCCGCGCCCTCCTCGATCCGCCCGTCCGGCTCGAAAGCAAACGCGGGATCGCCCGGCCAAACGGTCATCGAAGGCTGCATTGGTATCGTGACATCAACCCACCGCATGGAATAAACTGTGCCCCAGTGCGTTTAGAAACGTTAAGTATGGCGGAGCGCGGCGAAGCACGCAAACACGTTCCGAAACTCTACGCGACAAGGCAGAGTCCAAGTAGACAGTCGATGACATTACGCTTTTTCCCGTTAATTTCCCGTTCCCAAAATTTCCATTTGGGAAGGCAGGTTCCAGCATCGCCAACGGTGCGCGCGACTAAATTACTTGGCACAAATCGGTTCGCGGTGGTAAACTGGAACAAGATGCTCACATACCCCTACAGCAGTAAGACCGTGGCAAGGCTATACCTCGATATCAAAACCGGGCATCCCGCCAACGCCTCGCATGGCGTCCCATGCTGACTAGCACGCTCAGCCGATT
>Ga0163150_10005045_pt1 | contig 17248 bp, 15 predicted proteins | sample OliLakLV19P2IB_FD_148628 | JGI IMG/M metagenome (GOLD analysis project Ga0163150, IMG submission 148628) | Freshwater microbial mat bacterial communities from Lake Vanda, McMurdo Dry Valleys, Antarctica - Oligotrophic Lake LV.19.P2.IB | ecosystem: Environmental > Aquatic > Freshwater > Lake >...
TGGGGCAAGGGACGAAGTGCTCAAACTGGACGGCGCAGACAGGTTCCGCTTCATCGACAGGCTCATGAAGGTGCAGTGGCTTCTCGCCAAGGCCCTTTCGGGCCTGAGGGCGGAACAACTGGACGCGGAAGAAGTAAACCGTCTTACGGCCGAGCTCCTCCGGAAAATGGGGGCCGAGTTTACGCTCGGGCCCTCCGGCATCGTTGTGCCGTCGCCGCTCAGTCTGCTTTCTGATACAGTGACGAGGTTCATCGAAGCTCAAGCGCGGATCCAGCAGTCCGCTTAACGCATTTCTTTTTACTCCGTGAGATTCAAATGAAAAAAATGTTCGTACTGCTTGTCGTTCTTTGTATCGCTGTTATGGCGGGGTACTTTGGCTATTCCTCTTTGACGCCCGCCCAGCAGCAGAAACTCTCAAGCTATATGAACGAACGCTCAAAATCTTATAATGAGGGACCGGGAAGCCGCACGATCGAACGTGCCCAGGCGAAAGCGGCGGAAGTGATTTCCTCCGGCAGCGAAAAGACCTTTCATTTTAAGAACGGAACTTCCCTGACGGGCCTTGTGAATTTTGAAACCCCCGAATTTTATTCCGTTACCCTGCAAAGCGGTTCCCGCACACGGGTTCTCAAGTCTGATCTTCTCTGATTTTTCTTAAAGGGTAGGCAGCGAGCGAGAGAATTCATTCGAGGTTTCACCGGAAATCAAAAGCCCTAGATCTGAGGACGCGCGCCCGCCGTAAATTCTTCACCGAGGTCATTTTTTCCAAAATAAACCCACCAGCCGTCGCTGCCCCCGTAATTCCGAGGGTCCACCATCATCCGGCCCGGTATGATCCATCCATCCTGAGCCTTGTACCATTCTTCAAATTGGGCCGACTTGAAGAAACCGCCGTTAGCGGTGTGCAGAAGGACCTGCTCGCCGCAGGGCGAGTAATAACCGAAGCGAAGAATTCGAACCCGCCGGAGTGTGATATTCGTTACGGAGGTTGAATAAAAAAAAGGATCTTGCGGCCGCAGAGGGGAAGGCCGGAATGTGATCGAGAGAAATTCTTTTCCCTTTTTAAAATCAGGTTCATCCGGAAGCGTCATGTCCGGAGGATCAAGATAGAGAATTCCCGCGTCATCGCCCGTATGGAATCGATTGTCAGGGACTTTGACCAGCGGTTTCGTAAAATAGAGCCCTTGAGGAAGCAGTTTCCATGAACCCCAGGTGTCGATGATTTCGCCGCAGGAGCGGGCCGCAACATAGGCGGCAATTTTCGACAGCCGGTTTGAAATATGGCCGGCCGAAAGCACATAGCCCCGGCTCACGCACATGGCCCGGTGCCAGACGAGACTCGAACGTGACCGCACATAGACCCGTGATTCGCTGCGGGAGAGAAAACCCGCCAGGCGGGTCAGCGCCAGTCTTCTGTGAAAGAGTGTCTGCCTGAAATGACCGGCGATACGGGTTACTGTTTTTGGCCGGATTTCTTTTTGAATTTCTTCGTCCATTTTTCCTGCTCCAGAAAGAGCTTATCATCCTGATGGGAAGCTTGCCAGAAGGCGGCCCTTCATTTTAAAATTTCCCCTGTCAGTTCTCTTCTGCTAATTAAGCTTTCCAGTCATCTGTGATTCCGGGAGAGCCTGATACCGTCTCGCGGCCTGAGTTTTAAAATGACTTTTAAAAAGACGGGGAAACATGGAAAAGTCAGCGCAGCTGCAAATGGGAATCATCGGGCTCGGACGCATCGGAGGCAATCTTGCGATGCAGGCACGCGAAAAAGGGATTGATGTAGCGGGGGTGGACCCGGGCATCATCGCCCCTGAAATTCTCGACGCGGGCGTGGTTCGTTTAGACGGGCCGGCGGATTTTGCAGCGGCTCTTTTTTCTCCGCGGATTGTTTTCGTCTACGTTCCATCCGGCCGTCTCGTAGACCAGGTTGTAGAGGACCTGCAAAAAACACTCAAACCCGGGGACGTCATCGTAGACGGCGGGAACTCCTACTGGCGGGATTCTATTGCGCGGCATGAAAGACTGAAAAGTTCCGGTATCCAGTTTGTGGATATGGGAACGAGCGGAGGGCTTTCCGGGGCGCGCAGCGGCGCCTGTTTCATGGCGGGCGGGGAAGAAGACGCTTTCCGCAAAATCGAACCGCTCCTCGCGAATTTGTGCGCGCCTGGTGGTTACGTACACGCGGGGCCTCCCGGAGCCGGACATTTTACAAAGCTCGTCCACAACGGGATCGAGTTCGGCATGCTACAAGCTATCGGCGAGGGCATGGACCTGCTCGAAAAATTTCCCGAGAAACTTCCTGTCGCGGGGATTTTGAAAGCCTGGAAAAACGGCTCGGTCATCCGATCCTGGCTGATCGAACTGATGGAGTCGGCCTATGTCCAGGAAGGCGGCCTGTCGAAAGTTTCCAGTCATGTGGAAGACACGGGAGAAGTAAACTGGCTCATCGAAGATGCCCTCCGGATGGAAGTGCCTATTCCCGTTATCGCGACGTCCGTGATGCAGCTTTTCCAATCGCGCGACAGCGACAAAAACTGGGCGCGTGCGATCGCCATGATGCGGCACGGCTTCGGCGGCCATCCTTACGGACCGAACGAGAACCTCAAGCTTTTCCGCAGGCGGGGGAAGGCGGGCGAGACAGATGAGGCGCCTGGAGTAACCCGCACTCTCCGCTAGGCAGGCTCCTTTTTTCTCCTCCGTACTTCAGCCTACTCATCGCGCCGGTCTTCGGGTACAATTCCGTTATCAACCGGGGGGCCTATGGAAAATAAGTTCAGGACGGTCTTTTCGACCGGCAATCCCATCGAGGCGGCGATTGTGAAGTCACTGCTCGAGGAGTCAGGCATTCCCTGCATGGTCTTAAACGACGGGCTGCAGAACCTTTTTGGGATCGGCCAGTTCGGCGTCGGTTTCAACCCGATTATCGGGGCCGTAAAAGTACAGGTCCACGAAGATTGCGAGCAGGAAGCTTTGGAGATTCTGAAGGATGCGCAAAACCGTCCGGAGGAAGGTGAAAAAGAAGAAGAGCCGGGAGAAGAGAAAAATCTCTAGACCCCCGGCTCCTTTATCGTGACTAGTTTTTTACCGTGAAGGTTACAGGTGCGAAACGCGTGTCGCCCGAAGCGGTGGTATAAATGCCGCTGAGGGTGTAGGTGCCATTAGCCAGATTTCTCGTGTCAAACCCCGCATTGCCGCCCCAGTAATAAGGCCTCTCGTAGTATTTTCCCGACTGCGCGCCGTTCAAATAGTACGAAACTTTGCGGACGCCGGGGTTCTTTGTAAGATTGGGCCCAAAAAACACGGAGCCGCTTACTGTCGCGCCGTTTGTAATGCCGACCGTGTCAGAAGACGAGGGCGGCGTGGTTTCACCGGCGGGTTTCGTGCTGTCCGCCGTGGCCGTCTGTTTTCCGTCCTGATCGTAAATCAGGATTTTATTTGACGCTGCGGTCCCCAGAAGGAGGAGTTCTCCATCGGGTGAAAATCCGAAACCGGTGCTGCTTTTTAGATAGTGGTTAACTTCAAGAATAATTCCCTGGGGATGCTTCGGAGATTTGAAGAGAATAACCGAGTAGGCGCCGCCGCTCGAAACCTCTTCGGCGCAGCCGTTTGTGCATCCGTAACGATATTTCACACGGTCAGAAGTGCTGATTACGATCGCTGTGTAGGAGCCGGATTCATACGCCATATAATAAGGTTCGTAAAGCGCGTTGAAAGTGCTGCCGGCTGCCGTTCCTGTCTGCTGGCGCGCCCGTGCCGCCAAGGTATCAAATTCCGCCATGGTTACATTCACGCCGTCCGCGGCCGCCAGTTCCGTGACTTCGGCGGGATTGTATTCCCAGGTTCCCGCTCGTTCCAGCAATTCGACTGACGTGCGGTTCGGTAGAGGGTCGCCGCTCGGCAGGGGATCGGGTTCCGTTTCCACGTTTCCGCTGTTGTCGACTTTAAATGTATAAGAAAATTTAAGTTCGCCGGTGTAGGTCGTGATGGACCCGCTCAGCGTGTGATTGCCATCGGGAAGCGTTTTTGTGTCGTAGCCGTCCGCGCCGCCAAATGTGAACGGGGACGTATATTCACGGCCGGCCTGGGAACCGTCCAGGTAATAAGCTACTTTTTTGACGCGCAGGCCTTTTTCAGGATTGATTTGGATAAATATTTCATCGTTGAGAACGGCGCCCTTTTTTACACCCAAGAAATAACCGTCGTCGCTTACTATCGGCTGGGAAGCCTGAAGCGAGGAGGTTTGCATCAGGAAAGCTGTGCTTTCCGGGTGCCGCGAGACGGTAGATTTCGAAATTACAGGTGTTTTTTCCTGGATGAAGGGTTTGACCGGTGCCGAAAGGGCAGCGCTCAGGATCATTTCTTCTGCACCTGCCTGGGGGATGAATCCCAGAGCAAGAACGACAGCTAACATCTTGGGGATGGACTTCATAAATCACTCTCCGTTTTTTAAGGGGTGGTTTAAAAAACCGTGAAAGAGTGCGGGCAATTCAGTCTAGTAATCTCTTCTTCACGCGGCTTATTGCTGATAACGGTGTAATTATGCCTGTGTACGGGTCTGTGTACGCACAGGAAAAATCCTGAAGGTGATTAGGAGAACCTCTTAAAGCGACTAAGGGTTTTAGATGGTCTCTAGCATGCATTCGGAGGAGAGAGCGGTCATTAACGCTCAAATTTGAATCGGCCTACCGCTTTGGAACCTTGGGAGGAGTTTGAAAAGAATACCACGCGCGAGTTATCCCCTAGCACAATAGGACCAATCCTTAGAGCAAAAGAGAATCTCCTTGAGCCTGAGGCTTAAATTACCGATAATCGAAACCTCTAACACAGAGGATGACCATGAAGACCCGTATCCGATTTTATTTTATTCCCGTCCTTATTTTTACCCTTTCCGGCTGTTCATCGAGCAAACTCGGGAGCCTAGAGCTTGATTCCGTGATGACGATTAAAGCCAAGCAGGAAGCTATGGCGAAGATCGAAAGTACCGCGACTCATCAGTATTCCCCCCAGGCGCTCTCAGGCATGAGAGACGCGCTTGAAACCTCAGGTCTGAAAACCCCGGAAATTATTCTTCTCACACTCCCGTCTTCTTTCCTGGAATTTGGCGGTCCCACGCTTGAAAAACACAAAAAAGACACCGCCCTGACAGTTCCGCCTTTTGCAGAAATTCTCTGGGAACACCGCGAGACAGGGTTAAAGGTATTCGTGGGCCGGGCGGATATGAAAGCTCTGGAAGTGACGCGCTTGACGCGAAGTGAATTTATTACCGGACTGGGTGAGATCACTAAATCCTACGATGAAATCTATAGAAAAGACCATTCTTCCCAGGCCAGCGGAAAAACCGAGGAGCTGGGTAATCTGATCAAACACACCGTGACGGGTAAATTTCTTGAAGGTGTAAACTGGCATACGGACAGAAGGATTTTTTATCTCTTCAAACCAGAATATCGATTAACGATACTGATTTCAGGGAAAGATGAAGCCCTGGAAGCCTCTGAAACTGAATTGCAAGCGGCGCTTCAGCTTCTTGAAAAGCGCCTGACGCAGCTGTATCCGGACGCCATTCTCTTCAAAGCAGCCTCTTAAGAGCTGTCGTTTTAAATCCCCGTTAGACATAAACGTTCAAAATTTCAGACATTATCTTAGGGGACGGTGACGGATTTAAGGCGGTTTCAGCGAGCAAGATTTCGATCGACACCTTTTCGCCTGGCTCCCACGGGAATTCTAACGCCAATATTCCGGGTACGCTGTTCGGTATGAAATTCGATGTCTCGGACGCGCTTTCCTACAGTTTTCTCTCGAGCAAAGGCCCTGTCTGGGGTGATTTTTATTTTAAAGACGGCGTGGCTGGTAAAGGCCGGGGCAGAGCGACAGATGCGGACATCAATGCGGCCTGGAACGCCGATTTTCTTTTTGCGGATCCTACGGCGGCGGCAAAAAGCGGCGTGCTAACCAATTCTTCAGGTGGTTCTATCTACAAAATTCTCCGTCCCGATTCATTCAGTAATCCGGGGACATCCATTCCATCGACTCCGGAGCCTTCTTCGCTCATTCTGACGAGTTTGGGTTTGGCAGGTCTGGGTTTAGTTCGGAGATTTAAACCTAAAAGAAATTAGCTCCTCTTCGATAAGCTCTTTGGGACATCTTTCCTTGACGCACCGACTTATTTGTTGTAAAAATGAGTCCTCTTCAGCGTCTTCATAAGCGGCACTTCATTCGCCGCGTAGTTTTTAGTTGTTCTGTATTGTTTGTTGTTGCTTGCTAGTCAGTCGAATCGGTAGGACGCAGCCGTGTTCACATCTTTTTTGTTTCAAGAAAAGGATGCAAGCAATCGATGCATATCAGGAACTCTAAAACCGGCTCAGGCCACTCTCAGTCTGGTGGCAGTCCTATTAACCCCATACCTTTTTTCTAATATGAGCCTAAGCGCTGTCGATTTGCTGCTTGTCGAGGATAATCCGGACGACGTAACTTACACCCAGGAGCTCTTCCGTCGGAAGGGCGCACCGGACTATCGGATCGTGGCGGCCGCGAGTCTCGAGGCCGCGCTCAAAATCCTAGGTCAGCGCCCCATCGATATCGTCGTACTGGATCTGTGTCTCCCCGACAGCCACGGCTTTCAAACCTTTGAGCGTCTGCAGGATGAATTTCCTTTCGTTCCCATTATCGTTCTGACCCAGCTTAACGAAGAAAGCACCGTTCTCGAGTGTATGCGAAGAGGCGCGGAAGATTTTCTGGTGAAAGGTGAGTACAACCACGACTTTTTTTTCCGCACTATCCGGTATGCGATCGAACGCCACAGAATCCGCCGGCAGCTTCAAAGCGTGACCGAGGAACTTAAAACCGTAAATCGAAAGCTCGAACGTCTCGCCATGGTGGACCCGCTTACCGACGTCATGAATCGCCGGGGCCTCCAGCAGATTCTGACCCGCGAACTGGAGCTTCTCAAGCGCGAAGAGTCGGGACTTCTCGTGCTTGCGGTCGATTTCGACAACTTTGAACGGATTAACCAATCTCTCGGCCATGTAACGGGCGATATCGTCCTGAAAGAAATGGCACGGCGGCTCAGGCGCTCGCTCAGGGCTTCCGATTACATAGCGAGAATAGGCGGCGATGAGTTCGTCATTCTTCTTCCCCAGACCCGGTTTGCGGAAGGGGTCCAGGTCGCAGAAAAAATCAGGCTCGCAATTTCACAGAGTTCCGTTTCGGTGAGCGGGGGTGAAGGCGTCTATATCACGGCGAGCCTCGCTCTCGGGACTGTCTCACACGATACGCCGACCATCGATCAAATGCTTTCGAAAGCCCACATCATTCTTCACCGCAGCAAAAACAGCGGCAAGAACCGCGTAGCGTACGACGGCGATTTGTCCCATGAGTCTGAAGAATCGGGAAGCAATCTTTCCACCGTACGCGAGGCGCTTCAGAAAGGGGAAGCTTTCCACGCCTTGAAGCAGCCCATCGTGGACTTACGCACTCAACAGAATGTCGCCTATGAATTTCTCTCGAGAAGCCGGGTCAACGGCTTCGAAATGCCGGATGATTTCTTTCGTTTTTGCCTGGAGATGAATATTCTTACGCTCGTCGACCATCACTGCTTCAAAGCTTGCGTCAAGGCCAGTCAGGACGCCCCGCCGCTCGCTCGTTTTCATATCAACCTCTTTCCTTCTACCATGATCGATATGCCCGTCGATTGCCTCATCGAAACCATGAACGGACGCGCCGCTGAATATTGCATCGAAATCAGCGAGCAGCAGATTATCGGGGACCCTTCCTATCTTGCCGATTCTGTCGTATCGCTCAAACGCGAAGGCATCCGTATAGCCATCGACGATGTCGGCTTCGGTCGCAGCTGCCTCGAAAGCCTGGTTCTTCTGGAGCCCGACATCGTGAAGATCGACAAAAAGTGGGTAATGGGAATCAAGCACGATGCGACCCGAAGAAGATCTCTCTCAAGACTGCTCAAGGTAACCCGCTCCCTGGGTTCGGAAGTTGTCGCCGAAGGCATCGAGTCTAAAGACGAACTGGAAGTGCTTCAGGATTTCAACGTGATTTACGGCCAGGGCTATTTCTTCGGAAGACCGGGCTGACCTGCCTCAAGTAGTTTGTCCAGAATCCTCTTTTATGCTAGTTTATCTGCGCGCCGCTTCGGACAGACCTCAAAATATCCCTGAGTTTTCGGCGTAAAGAGCGGTCTCCAAAAAACAATGCAACGCCAGGCCCTTTAATCGCATCAAAATGGAAAATCAGAAAATAACGGGTCCCGTGAAAAAACTTGAAGATTTCGAACTTGAAAGCTCGTACGCATCGCTCGGGACGGATTTCCATTCGCCTGTTCTGCCGACTCCTTTCAGTCATCCTTTCCTCGCGGCAAGCAACCCCGATATGGCCTCCTTTATCGGACTCGATCCTGCTGAAGCGGCGCGCCCGGATTTTGCCGATTATTTCTGCGGAAAGACTCTCTTTAAGGGTTCACGGCCCGTAGCCATGCGTTATACGGGCCATCAATTCGGGGTCTATAATCCGGATATAGGCGATGGAAGGGCCATCCTTCTCGGAGAAGCGGAAGGTGCGGACGGACGTCTCTGGGATTTTCATCTCAAGGGCGGAGGCAGATCCGCCTATTCGAGGAGTTTTGATGGACGCGCGGTGCTGCGCTCCTGCATCCGCGAATATCTCTGCGGAGAAGCCATGCACGGGCTGGGCATTCCGACGACGCGCAGTCTGTGCATCATCGGCAGTGATGAAAAAGTCTCGCGGGAGAGGACCGAACGCGCTGCCATGCTTCTTAGAATGGGTGAAAGCCACGTCCGCTTCGGTTCCTTCGAGGCGCTGTTTTATACAGGAGACCACGCGGCGCTGAAAAAACTCGCGGATTACGTTATCAGCCGTCATTTCGAATACCTGGAAAATGAACCGGGCAAATACCTCCTTTTCTTCCGCGAAGTCGTGCGCCGTACGGCTGTGCTCATCGCTCATTGGCAGGCCGCCGGTTTTACTCATGGCGTCATGAACACAGACAATATGTCTATCCTCGGGATGACGATTGATTACGGACCGTACGGCTTTATGGAAGAATACGATCCTTCCACTATCCCTAACCATTCCGATGAGGCAGGCCGCTACGCGTTCGACCGCCAGCCGCCTGTCGCTCTCTGGAATCTGACCTGTCTTGCGCAGGCGCTGTCTCCGCTCTTCGATCCCGAAAAGGCGTTTGAGGCGGCCCAGGAATTCGTCGCATATTTCGAAACGGAATACAGTTCGCTGATGAGGCGCAAGCTCGGGCTCCTTCATCCCCGCCAAGAGGATGCCCTTGTGATAGGGGAGCTTCTTGGCACTCTTCACGAGACGCGCACGGATTACACCCTTTTCTTCCGGGCACTGTCTGCTTTGGCTCCTGGAGGAACGCTCGAGAGCATTCTGGCGCAGCCGGGTCTCAAAGGCTGGCTGTCGAAATATCGATCGCGCGTAGAATCGGACGGTGCTAACCCCGCGGACCGCAGAGAGATCATGTCGCACGCCAATCCCCGATTTATTCTGAGGAATTATATGGCGCAGACCGCTATTGCAAAGGCCGATGAAAACGACTTTTCTGAAATCGAAAAACTGAGAGTTTTGCTCAGCACACCCTTTCACGATCATCCGGAGATGGCCCACTATGCCGGCGTGACCCCGGAATGGGGAAAAAGCATCTCCGTCAGCTGTTCGTCCTGAGAAACAGAAGCCGTAACCTTTTAAAAGGAGGACGTAATGAAGGAAATTATCACGGTCATCGCGGAAATCAAGGCGAAGCCCGGCCGCGAGGAAGATGTCAAAAAAGCGCTGCTCGCTCTGATCGGGCCGACCCGCGAGGAAGAAGGCTGCATTGATTACGACCTTCACGAATCGCTCGAACAGCCGGGGCAGTTTCTCTTTTACGAGAACTGGATCAACGACGCGGCATTGAACGCGCACCTGGAAACCGCGCATCTGAAAGAGCTGAGGGCGAAATCCGAGGCGCTGCTTGCGGCTCCCGTAAAGATCACGCGATGGCGCAGGTTGTCCAACCGGAAAACGGCATCCTGATTCCCTCCCCTCCATGAAAAAATATTACGCCGTAGGCACGGATGACAAAGGGAGAAAATACGCGGGAAGCTTTGAAGCCGCGAGCGAGGGAGCGGCGCGCCGCATGCTTGCTTCCGAAGGCTATAAAATTCTTACCTTGGAAGAATTAAGCGCGGACGACGAACGCGGCGGCGCGGCCCAAAAGAAAATGACTTTCCGGCCGGATGAAAAGAAAGACAAGGAATCCTCGGGAAAAGCTTTTGCCGGCGGCGCGGCGCAAAAGAAAGCGGGTACCGGCGCGGTTCTTTTAGCAGCGGCGCTTGCCCTCGCGGGTCTTCTCGGCGTGATGGGATATCTTTCGTCAAAAAAAATCGACCTGGCTCTAGACGGGCGTGATGAGACAGCAGAAAGCAGGCTGTCCGGGGCTGATAAGGCAGTGATGCGCGCAGAGATCGAAAAAGAAATGGCAACGGATTTAGACGCATCCACGGCGGAAGAGGAAGTTCCGGCTGCCGTGGATGCTGAAGACGCTGAAGTGCGCGTATCCGAGTACAGGGGAACTTAATTTTTTTCATCATTACCGACAGGGGAGGAAAGAGTGCAAAAATTCCATGATGCTCACGAGCCGCCGCAGGCAGCCCGGAAAAAACATGAAACGCGTATCCATGGGAAGGTGATGCAGGACGAGTACTTCTGGATGCGGGAACGGGGATCCAAAGAAATCCTTGATTATCTCAACGCCGAAAATGCCTACACCGACCACGTCATGTCTGACACTGTCCCCCTGCAGGACGAGCTTTACCACGAGCTCGTTTCGCGCATCAAGGAAACCGACCTTTCAGTGCCGGTTCGACGCGGGGACTATTACTATTATTCGCGGACGGAAAAGGGTAAGCAGTATCCGATTTACTGCCGGAAGTTTAAGAGCGCCGAAGCACCAGAAACCGTCATGCTCGATATGAACGAGCTCGCGGGAGGCAGCGAATATTTCAGTTTCGGAGTCATCGCCGTGAGTCCCGATCACCGTTACGTTGCTTACTCATCTGACACGGCGGGAGCCGAAGTTTATACGCTTTATATCAAGGACATGCAGACAGGAAAACTTCTCCCCGAAGTCATTACCAACACGGCTACGAGCGCGGAGTGGGCGGAAGACAACCGGACGATTTTCTATGTGACGCTCGATGAAGCCAAGAGACCTTATAAGCTTTACCGGCATACTCTCGGGGAAACGGCTTCAAAAGACGTGGAAGTCTATCACGAAAAAGACGAAGGTTTTTTTCTCTCCATCGATAAAACCAGGGACCGTAAATATCTCATCCTCGATCTTTCGAGCAAGACGACGTCGGAAGAGCATTTCCTCGACGCGTTAAAGCCCGCGGGCCAATTCAGTGTCATCGAACCGCGCCGCGAACTGCACGAATACTCAGTCGAACACCACGCCGAAAGGTTTTTTATTCTGACAAACGACTCGGCGAAAAATTTCAGGCTGATGGAAACGCCGGATACCGCTCCGGCACGCGTCAATTGGAAGGAAGTCATCCCTCACCGCAAAGACGTCAAGCTCGATCATATTGACGTTTTCCAGGACCACCTGGTGATCTTCGAACGGAGCAAGGGTCTGAATCTTATCCAGATCTGCGTTCTGAGCACCGGACTGAATCATTACCTTGAATTTCCCGAACCGGTTTATACCGCATGGGGCGGGAGCAATCCGGAATTCGACTCGACAACTCTGCGCTTCGGCTATTCGTCTCTCGTCACCCCGAGCTCGGTTTACGATTACGATATGAACACCAGGACGCGGGAACTCAGAAAGCAGCAGGAAGTGCTGGGCGGCTACGACCCAGCGCAGTATCTTTCGGAGCGTGTGTATGCGGCCGCTGAAGATGGGACGGAAGTCCCCGTCTCCATGGTCTACCGCAAAGGTCTGAAGCGCGACGGGACCAATCCCTGCTTTCTTTACGGCTACGGTTCTTACGGAATCAGCATGGACCCCGGATTTTCATCCAACCGGCTGGCCCTTGTCGACCGGGGTTTTATTTTCGCCATCGCCCATATTCGAGGCGGCGGAGATCTCGGGCGGCCGTGGTATGAAGACGGCAAACTCCTGAAAAAGAAAAACACTTTTACCGACTTTATCGCATGTGCCGAGTACCTGATCAAAGAAAAATACACGGCACCCTCCAATATCGTGATTTCAGGAGGCAGCGCAGGCGGTCTGCTCATGGGGGCCGTGCTCAACCAGCGGCCGGATCTTTTTAACGGCGTCATCATGCACGTCCCTTTCGTGGATGTCCTGAACACCATGCTCGATAAAAATCTCCCTCTGACCGTGACCGAATATGACGAATGGGGCAATCCCGAGGACGAGGAGAAGTTCTTCTCTTATATCGCATCGTATTCTCCCTACGACAATCTGAAGGAAGCTTCCTATCCTAATGTGCTCGTTACCGGAGGTCTCAACGACCCGCGCGTTCAATACTGGGAACCTGCCAAGTGGACCGCCAGGCTGCGCGGACTCAAAAAAGACCGGAATCTGCTCCTGTTGAAAATGAACATGGGAGCGGGCCACGGAGGTCCGTCCGGCCGCTACGACTATCTGAAAGAAATTGCTTTCGATTATGCCTTTATCTTCAAGATCATGGGAATCGCGAAGTAAAAGAGAGCCGCGCACAAAAAGATGGACCTGCCCCGGAGAGAAGCGCCAAGCTTCCCCCTGGGAGTACTTGCGCAAGGGCGCAAGTGCTTTCGACTACGCGTTAATCTTCAAGATCATGGGAATAGTGAAGTAAAAAGAGAGCAGCGCCCAAAGAGGGGTAAAAGGGGCTTCTGAATAAAGGAGCCGCTTCGGGCGTCGAATGTATGTAAGAAATGCATAAAATTTAAGCTTCGAGTCGTGAAACCGCTTTGCTTGCGCATCCCGTTCGGCTTAAGATAAAGAAACTCATTTATTTTGACAGAATGAACCTGCCCGTGAGAGACCGGGCGCTTTACTTTAAAGGATGTCATGGGACCGCGTTTTTCCGGCCTGCTGGCCGTAATCGTTTCTGCAGCTTTGAATTTCCCCGCAGCTCCCGCTTTCTGCCAGGCGGATGGCAGCTATAACGCAGTTCCTTCCGTTCAGGCTGCCGAAGCGGCGGGCACGATCGACTTCGAAACTTACCAGCGCAATATCGATGATATGTTCCAGATTGCGCTCATGTCCAACCCCACCGTCGATTATGGAATCAACAGCGTGATTATCGATCTTAACCGGAAAATTGCGGAGAATCCCGCGAGTGCGAACCCGCTTATTTCTCTCGGGCACGTCTACCGCGTTCTGGGACGGCCTTCGGAGGCAAACCGATTTTACGAAAAAGCCCTGCTGCTCGATCCCGACAATTTTCATGTGAACGTGTTTTCCGCCCTAACCTCAGCTGAAAATGAAGATCTGGATATGGCCCTCGAGCGCCTGAAAAAAGCAGTCGAACTCAATCCTGCCGATTCTTACGCGAGACTTGGTTTGAGCCGGATTCTCATGTTTCAAAACAAGGACGACGAAGCGATCCAGAACTTCCAGGAGCTGCTCGAATTCAATCCTGATAACCGGCAGGCGGTTTTTGTGCTGAGCCTCATTTATCAGAAAAAAGGGGAGTACGACAAGGCCCTGAAGCTGCTTGAGGAACTCAAGCGGAAGCAGCCGGAGGATCAGTATATCAGCTATCATCTCGGCGCCCTGAATCTCGCCGACGACAAGCCTGAAGAAGCTTTGAAACACTGGGACGCCCTATTCAAGCAGGGTGTGCGCGACGTTCAGTTTCTTTTCAATCTTGCGATTGCCTACATTCAGAACGGGGATGGAGAGAAGGCCGCCCGGATTCTCGAGCATCTTAATTTCTTTTTTCCCAATGAAACGGACGTCGAGATCCTTATGGCGGAATCCTTTCGCCAGCTCGGAAAACTCGATGAAGCGGAACGCCGCTACCGTTTGATACTTGCGGAAGAGCGCGAAAACCTGACCGCCCTTATGGGTCTTGCGCAGGTTCTCGAACTGCTCGGCAAGAGCGAGGAGAAAGACGCCATTCTGAAAGAAGCGGGTGCCCGTGCCCGCGAAGAAAGCTCACTTCAGGCCGCCAAAGAAGAAAGCATGAACCTCATCGAAGAATCCTTCAATGGTAAGTCTTCCGCCCGCTGATCGCTGTATGCCGCTTGGCATAAGCTTTGCATCTACTCTTCCATATTCCCGCTGGTCATCAATATCATGCATTGAAGCAGAACAAATATGTCGCCTCCCGACAAAAAAGGTTCTACACCCACATGGAGGAAGCTGTGAAAAAAAATAGAGTGCATCATTCCGAATCATAAGTTCCCGCCGCTGGAAAAAGCCCTTCGGGAAGTGGGCATTCACGGCATGACGGTCAGCGAAGTCAAAGGGTACGGTAATGAACAGACCCGCCCTGAGCAATACCTTTTTCTGCCAAAAACCAAGATCGAACTTTATTGCCCCGACCGCGATCTCGAAATGCTTCTCGATTCCATTTCCAATATCTGCAAGACAGGTAAACTCGGCGATGGGAAAATCGCGGTTTACGAAATTCAGGACCTTGTGCGGATCAGAACCGGAGAAAGGGGGGAGGTGGCCGTTTGACAGTCGTGTCTTGACGGCGGATTCGACGTGAGCAAAGACTCCGCCCGATTTAAAAAAGTTTTTTTCTCTTTTTCCGCATTACCTCAGGCTGTATCATAGCGCTCTGTTCAACCGAAAACGGAGCAGCCGAATGGACAAAGAGTCACAGCCCCAGGTTATTCACCTCAAAGACTACGCGCCCCCTTCTTTTTTCATTACCGACGTCGAACTCTATTTCGATATCCGCGACGAGGTCACTAAAGTCTCTTCGCTTATGAAAGTCCGCCGCAACCCGAAAGGGCAGGGTAAAGATCTTTTCCTTCACGGCGAGGGATTAACGCTGATGGAAATCAAGCTTGATGGTGCTGTCCTTTCTGAAAGCCGCTATTCGCTATCCTCCGAAGGTTTGACTCTCAAAGAAGCTCCAGCCGATTTTGTCCTTGAAATCAGGAATGAGATCAACCCGCATAAGAACACAGCACTCGAGGGACTTTACGTCTCGGACGGCATTTACTGCACCCAGAACGAGCCCCACGGTTTCAGAAGAATCACTTATTTCGTGGACAGGCCCGACAACATGGCCAAGTACCGGACGACGATCGAGGCGGATAAGGCAAAATATCCCGTATTGCTTTCGAACGGCAATCCCGCCGACTGGGAAGACAAGACGGGCGGCCGTCATTCTGTGACGTGGGACGATCCCTTTCTGAAGCCTTCCTATCTTTTCGCGCTTGTCGCGGGAGACCTCGGTGCGGTTGAAGACCAGTACGTCACGCTCTCCGGCCGGGAAATTATCTTGAAGATTTACGTCGACAAGGGTAACGAATATAAATGTGATTTCGCCATGGAATCCTTGAAACAGGCCATGAAGTGGGACGAGGACACCTTTGGTCTCGAGTGCGACCTCGACATCTACAAGGTCGTTGCCGTCGATGCCTTTAACTTCGGCGCCATGGAGAATAAGGGCCTTAACATTTTCAACTCCCAGTACATTCTCGCCGATCCGAAGACTGCGACAGACCAGAATTATCTCGCCATCCAGAATGTCATCGGGCACGAATACTTTCATAATTGGACCGGTAACCGTGTGACGTGCCGCGACTGGTTCCAGATCACGCTTAAGGAAGGCCTGACCGTCTTCCGCGACCAGGAATTTTCGGCGGACATGACCTCGCGGCCGGTCAAAAGAATCGCCGACGTCCGGGTGTTGAGAGATTACCAGTTCGTCGAGGACTCGGGTCCGAACTGCCATCCCATCCGTCCGCCGTCCTACATCGAAATTAATAACTTTTACACGGCCACTGTCTACAACAAAGGCGCCGAAGTCATTCGCATGATCGAGACCCTCATCGGCCGTGATTCTTTCCGGAAGGGCATTACGAAGTACTTCCAGCTCTATGACGGACAGGCCGTCACCACCGAGGATTTCATTCACGCCATGGAAGAGGCCTCCGGCCAGGATCTCACCAGGTTCAAAAACTGGTACGCCCAGGCAGGTACGCCGCGCTGCCGTGTTTCGGCTCGCCACGACACGCAGGCGAAAACCTATACGCTCGACGTGGAGCAGATCCTTCCGGAAGGCTGCGGGCAAAAGGATCTCAAGCCTTTTTATTTTCCGCTCAAACTCGGGCTGCTCGACTCCCGGGGGCGAGAATTGCCTCTTCGCCTTCACGGAGAAAAGGGGGGAGATTCATCGACGCGCGTGCTCGTCATTTCGGAAATGAGGCAGAATTTTACCTTTACCGATGTTCTGGAAGCTCCGGTTCCGTCGCTTCTGCGGGATTTTTCCGCGCCGGTAAAACTCGAATTCGCTTATACGATCGACGAACTGATGTTCCTGCTGGCGAACGATCCCAATCCTTTTAACCGTTTTGATGCCGCACAGCGGATGGCCGACTACACGCTGAAGAAACTTATTGCGGCCGTCCAGCAGGGAAAGCCTCTCGAAGCCGACTCGAAATTTATCGGAGCTTTCGGCAAGCTCCTGCATGACGCGGCCGCGGATCCTGCTTTCCTCGCGGAAGCGATGGCGCTTCCCACCCTCACGTCCCTCACCGAAGATATGAAGGTCTGCGATTTCGATTCGGCCTATGCCGCCAAGGAATTTTTGTACAAAGCCCTCGCCGGAGCGCATAAAAAGCCGCTCGAAGAGATTTACTCTTCACTTCATACGCCGCAACAGTATTCTGTCGATTCCGCTTCAATCGGAAAACGCGCTCTGAAAAATACGGCGCTCGCTTATCTCATGCAGCTCGAAGAACGATTCACCCTCGAGTCCGCGCTGAGCCAGTTCCGCCGGGCCACGAACATGACTGACGAAATTTCGGCGCTCGATATCCTGTGCAGCAGCCCTTTTCAGGAACGAGAGGAAGCGATACGTACCTTCTACGAGAAGTGGAAGCGAGATGTTCTCGTCATGAACAAATGGTTCGCCGTCCAGGCGGTTGCGAAGCAGCCTGATACTCTCGAGCGGGTACGCCGGCTCGAAAACGATCCCGTTTTTGACCGGAAAAATCCGAATAAAGTACGAGCTCTTTACGGAGCGTTCTCGCAGAATATGGTCCGGTTTCATGCTTCGGGAGGGGAAGGGTATCGTTACATTGC
>Ga0163150_10005046_pt1 | contig 17245 bp, 16 predicted proteins | sample OliLakLV19P2IB_FD_148628 | JGI IMG/M metagenome (GOLD analysis project Ga0163150, IMG submission 148628) | Freshwater microbial mat bacterial communities from Lake Vanda, McMurdo Dry Valleys, Antarctica - Oligotrophic Lake LV.19.P2.IB | ecosystem: Environmental > Aquatic > Freshwater > Lake >...
GTTAGGATTTTAGCAGCCGCAGTGCTTACATATCCTGCCGTTTACGCATCAAGAGAATCTACAAGGCATAGGCATTTAGAAACGCAAAACAGAAATCTTGAATTGGAATTGGCATCAATTGGGCCATTCATTGAACTTTTACCAGAAGATAAAAAACAAAAGATAAAAGAAACATTGGTTGACAAATATTTTGGAAAAAGTTCCAGCATTGATTCAGAAAAAAAGGCAGATGGAGATGATGTATCAGTAAGCAGTTTGGAAAAAATATTAAAAACTATTTTGCCTTATATAAAGAAATAAAACTATGGCAGAAAATAAAAATAACTCATCCGACATCATCCTTTACAGTTCACCCGAAGGGAACATAAAGGTAGAAGTGATGTATTCGGGTGAAACCTTTTGGCTTACCCAAAAACGGTTGGCAGAGTTATTTGGTGTAGAAGTGCCAGCCGTAAGCAAGCACCTGAAAAACATCTTTGAAACAGGTGAGTTGCAGGAAGATGCAGTTGTTTCCAAAATGGAAACAACTGCCGGCAACCAAAAAAGTAAAAGCAATGGATAATAACCAAATCATATTTTATGCAACTCCCAAAGGCACTGTTAAAGTGGAGGTTATTTTTGAGGAGGAAACCTTTTGGCTAAGCCAAAAACGGATGGCAGAATTATTTGGCGTAGATGTAAGAACGGTGAATGAACACCTGAAGAATATTTTCAAAACCGGAGAACTCAGGGAAGATTCAGTTATCCGGAATTTCCGGACAACTGCCGCAGATGGCAAAAACTACGACACAAAGTTTTACATGCTGGATGCCATTCTTGCCGTGGGGTATCGTGTAAACAGCCGTGAGGCAACCCAATTCCGTATTTGGGCTACACAAACCTTAAAAGAATTTATCACCAAAGGTTTTGTACTGGATGATGAACGATTAAAACAAGGGCAGCATTTCGGAAAAGATTATTTTGATGAATTGCTTGAACGTATTCGGGAAATCCGGGCAAGTGAAAGGCGGTTTTACCAAAAGATAACCGACTTGTATGCACTAAGTGCCGACTACAACAAAGATGCACCTACCACACAGGATTTTTTTGCAATGGTGCAGAACAAATTGCATTGGGCAATCACTGGAAAAACAGCAGCAGAATTGATTTATACCGAAGCGGATGCAGCGAAAATATACATGGGCTTGAAAACATGGAAGCAAGCACCTGCCGGGAAAATCCAGAAAAGTGATGTGTCAGTTGCAAAAAATTATTTGAATGAAGCACACATTTCAGAGCTTAACCGGATTGTTTCTGCCTATCTGGATTTAGCAGAGAACAATGCGAAGCGAAGCCAACTGATGTATATGAAAGATTGGAGCAAATTTCTCATCAGTTTCTTGCAACTCTCCAATTATCCAATCCTGAAAGACAAGGGAAAAATTTCCATGCTCGAAGCCAAACTGAAAGCGGAAAAAGAATTTGAAAAATACAGAGTGATACAGGACAGGGAATATGAAAGCGATTTTGATAAAGAGGTGAAAAAACTCAATCCACCGAAAAAGAAAAAATGAGTAAACCGATTACCGAAAATATTATTGAAGAATCAGCGATTGAAATTTTGCAGTCGCAGGGATGGGAATATGCCAACGGCAAGGAGATTTCACCCGAAGGGCTTTTTTGTGAAAGGGAAAATTACAGTCAGATTGTTTTAGTTAATCGTTTACGAAATGCTATTGCCAAAATCAATCCCGAAATTCCTTTAGATGCACGGGAAGCAGCCGTTCAAAAAGTATTGCGGATTGCTTCGCCTGATTTGTTGCACAACAATGAAGAGTTTCACCGCTTGCTGGTTGAGAAAGTAAAAATTCCTTATCAGCAAAACGGATATGAACGCAGCCATGAAGTGGCGTTGATTGATTTTGAAAATACCGCCAACAATCAGTTTCTAATTGTCAATCAATACACCATCATTGAAAACAATCAGAACAAACGGCCTGATGTTCTGCTTTTTGTAAATGGCTTGCCCTTGGTGGTTATAGAACTGAAAAATGCAGCCAGTGAAAATGCCAATATCAAAAGTGCTTATCAGCAAATACAGACTTACAAAGCGATTATTCCGAGTTTGTTTACATACAATGCTATTTGCATTCTTTCAGATGGATTGGAATGTAAAGCAGGAAGTGTTTCGGCAGACCTAAGCCGATATATGACTTGGAAAACAGCAGACGGCATCAAAGAATCATCACGATTTAAACCACAATTAGAAACCTTGTTGAAAGGTATGTTACAGCCGTCAACACTTTTAGATTTGGTTCGGAATTTCATTGTATTTGAAAAATCAAAAAAGGAAGATGCAAAAACAGGATTGATACAAATTCAAACTGTTAAGAAATTAGCGGCTTATCATCAATATTACGCAGTAAACAAAGCCGTTCAATCTTCAGTAGTTGCTTCGGGCATCAATGGCGATAAAAGAGGCGGTGTGGTTTGGCATACACAAGGTTCAGGCAAAAGTTTGAGTATGGTTTTTTATTCGGGCAAACTCATTACTTCACCCGAAATGAGAAACCCAACCATTGTTGTTATTACAGACCGCAATGACTTGGATGACCAATTGTTTGACACTTTTGCTTCTTCTGTTCAACTGCTAAGACAAGAACCAGTTCAAGCAGAAAATAGAGAGCACTTAAAGGAATTATTAAAAGTGGCAAGTGGTGGCATTGTGTTTACAACCATTCAGAAATTTTTACCCGACAATAACAAATCAGTTTACGACCAATTATCTGACCGTAAAAATGTAGTGGTGATTGCAGATGAAGCCCACAGAACGCAATACGGGTTTGAAGCAAAATTGATTGATGAAAAAGACAAAGAAACTAAAGAAGTAATCGGCAAACGTATTGCTTACGGTTTTGCCAAATACATGAGGGATGCTTTACCCAACGCTACCTACATTGGTTTTACAGGCACACCCATTGAAGGAACAGACGTAAACACACCACAGGTATTCGGTAATTACATTGACCGCTACGATATTAAAGATGCAGTTGATGATGGCGCAACGGTTAAGATTTTCTATGAAAGTCGTTTGGCAAAAGTAAATCTTGACGAAGAAGGCAGACGATTGATTGAGGAGTTCGATAAAGAACTTGAACAAGACGAAGAAGTAACTGAAAAGCAAAAAGCAAAAGCCAAATGGACAAAACTTGAAGCTATTGTTGGTAATTATGAACGAGTGAAAAATTTGGCGAAAGACATTGTTACTCACTTTGAAAAACGGAAAACCGTATTTGAAGGCAAAGCAATGATTGTAGCCATGAGCCGCAGAATTGCAGCCGACCTTTACAAAGAAATTATTGCCATAAGACCCGAATGGCATAATGATGATATGACCAAAGCTGTTATCAAAGTGGTAATGACAACCAACAGTGCAGACGGTCCTGAAATTTCAAAGCACCACACCACCAAACAACAACGTAAAGATTTATCAGAGCGGATGAAAGACCCATCTGATGAATTAAAACTCGTAATTGTTCGGGATATGTGGTTGACTGGTTTTGATGCTCCATGCTTGAATACGATGTATGTGGACAAGCCAATGAGAGGACACAATTTGATGCAGGCAATCGCAAGGGTAAACCGAGTATTCAAAGACAAGCCTGGCGGATTGATTGTGGACTATTTGGGTATTGGAACAGATTTAAAAAAGGCACTTTCATTTTATGGCGAAGCAGGTGGGAAAGGTGACCCTGCCGAAAACATTCAAAAGGCATTTGAAATATTCAAAGAGAAATTGGAAGTCATTCAGCAAATGTTCAATGAGGACAGTGCCACAAGAAAAGACATTTTAGTAGAAGAACCCGAAGCCTATTATGAAAACAGTTTCAAATTCAATTATAGAAGATTCTTTGCAGTAAATGCACAGGAGAAACTTTCTATCATTCTGCAAACAGAAGAACACATTTTAGGATTGCAGGACGGTAAAGAAAGATTTATCCGGGAAGTAAGTTTATTAAGTCAGGCACTTTCTCTTTGCATTACCAAAGAAGAAGTTCAACCCCATTTACCAGAAGTGGCATTTTTTCAAGCGGTTAAAGCAAGGTTAGCAAAGTTTGACGCACCAACTGGTGGTGGAAGAACAGATTTAGAAATTGAAACTGCCATTAAACAAATTATTGACGAAGCATTGAGCAGTGATAAAGTGATAGACATTTTTGATGCAGCAGGAATAGACAAACCCGAAATTTCAGGATTGGAAATTCTTTCAGACGAGTTCTTAATGGAAGTTGAGGGAATGCAACATAAAAACCTTGCCATTGAGTTGCTGAAAAAGATTCTAAACAATGAATTAAAAGCAAGAGCCAAGACAAATCTTGTTAAGAGCAAGAAACTTTTAGAAATGCTGGAAAGTGCCATCAAACGCTATCAAAATAATTTGCTGACAACTGCTGAAATCATTCAGGAACTCATCAACATTGCCAAGCAAATAAAAGAAGCGGACAAGGAAGGTGAAAAACTCGGACTGAATAATGATGAAGTTGCTTTTTACAATGCACTTGAAGTAAACGACAGTGCAGTACAAGTTTTAGGCGACGACACCTTGAAAGAAATTGCAAGAGAAATCGCAGACAAAGTAAGAGCCAACGCTACTATTGACTGGACAATCCGAGAAAGTGCAAGAGCAAAATTAATGGTGCTTGTAAGACGGACACTGAATAAATGGGGTTATCCGCCAGACAAACAACAAAAAGCAATTGACACTGTAATGAAACAAGCAGAATTATTAGCGGACAATTTAGTTAGTTAAATATGGCAATTGACATTTTACAGACATTAATTGTTATTGAAGTGATGGAAAATTTCATTTCAAGGAAAAGACCGCCTGAATATTTAAGAAACCAATTGGACATTGGATATAAAATTGAAGACCAGAGCATCATTATTTTTGAAATCAGACCGCAATGGAATAAGCCCGAAATAATTCTTGAACATCCGTTTGCAAAGACAACATTTGTAAAAGTTAAAAATAACTGGAAAGTGTTTTGGATGAGAGCAGACTTGAAATGGCATAGCTATTCACCAAAACCAACTGTGAATAATTTACAAGAATTTACTAAACTTGTTGAAGAAGATAAACATCATTGCTTTTTGGGATGAGTGAATCGCCGACGCACCAAGTCATGCACATTTGCAAGCCACACAAAGCCGACACACAAAAGCCAACCTTGCAAAAGAACCTGCCTTGTTCCTACGCTTCCGGGACACACCCTGCTTCATTGGACACAGTATTTAGTTGGACACACTCTGACGAAGGGCGAACGCATAGTCGGGTAAGCAAGAGGATTTTCGCCCCCTGCTCCTCACAGAACCGTATCCCGAATCAAGTTCGGGACAAGCTGTGAACCTCTCGATTCATAGGGCTCTTCAAGATGCCTCGACCAATTGGTAAACTTTCGCTTGCCAATTGTTTGGATAAACATTTTAATCATCCCTTGCGGTTGTTTTGTGTTTACCAATTTTTGCATCTTGTGTATCCCTTCGCTACTTCCGCCTTTCGGCGGATATCAGCACTACTACGGGTACATCCGTCCCTGTGTCTGGTTTGTGAAGGTGTATTACATCTTACGGGTGCTCCGCTTGATAGTTTCACCTCTATACTTTTCGTACGTTCTGGTAATCCTTCAAACGATTTTACCTATTCAGCATACTCAACCAGTACAGGTTCTCCACCCGATAGCTATCGGGTTCCGCCTTTGCGCCTGTCTGTAAGTCCCGGCGGCTTTATCCCGGATGCAGCTAACACTTCTGGTCCCGCCTCTGGCGGGATGCATCGTTTCTTTTTGCATCGGTAACAATTATCGAGACCTCACAGCCGCTTCTCCGCCAGCTGGCGGATCGGCTCTTACAGACGCACCTGTTGCACAGCCTGCACTGAACGTAGTGAATGTGTTCACCACCTTGCCCCTTAGAGCTACGCAGCATGCAATCCGCCAGCTGGCGGATGAAGGTTGCTTCTCTTCTCCCATTGAGAGACCTGCTCTCATCACAAAGGCAGCTTCGCTGGACAAACACAAAGGTATTGCTTCAAGGCAGGGCTTAACGTTGAAACAATCGACTGCAGTTCGGTATCCGCAGCGGTTCCAGCGAACGAATATCTATTTGGCTTTTTGTTGTTATCTTGAACTTTAGTTTTTCAATTGGCTTCAGTTCCGGGGCTTGACGAGCAATGAATCCCCTGCCTGCAGCAATACTCAATCGTTATGGGCAACCCTATTCGACGCAGTCTTCAGCTTCGGCGGAAAGCCAATAAGACAAAAAAACGCTACACTAAAAATTATGCGAAGCCGTAATAAACAAGCTTAAAAAACTAAAACAATAACAAATGACTAATTACTCTATCATCGCTCAAGTTATAGTTGCTTTGTCGATAGCATATGTTTGGATATTTCGTTTTGATAATATCGTTAAGGAATTTAAACAATATGGCTTGAGTGATTTAACCCGTACCATAGTAGGTTTTTCTAAAATAGCTTTGTCAACATTGTTGGTTACAGGTATTTGGTATCCGGATTTGGTACTTATTCCGGCATTACTTATTGCATTTCTTATGTTATCAGCACAATATTTCCATTTTAAAGTGGGTAATCCATGGCAGAAGCATATGCCCTCTTTATTCCTACTAATATTAAGTCTTTTCATTACGGCTGTATCAATAAAATTAATCTAACAATGACCTTACTTAATGTGCTGATTTTAATTTCAAGTCTGTCTTTTTTGGGTTATGGAATTGCATATTTTATATCACCACAAATGAAAAATGAATTCAATCGGTTTGGGCTTGAGAAAGTAGGAACACTTACCGCAGTTTTAGAATTATTGGGGGCGGTGGGTCTGCTGGTAGGTTTAAAGATTCAAATTATTTTATTGATTTCTGCAGGGGGCCTCACCACATTAATGTTTTTAGGTGTTGCAGTCAGGGTAAAAGTTAAGGATAGCCTTTGGATATCATTGCCTGCCCTATTTTTTATGATATTAAATTTCTATATCTTTTACATGTCGCTGCCGGTTAATAAATAATCTGGTTGTGCAATTACTAAGCTAATTTCAAGTACGATGGACAAAACAAAGGCGATTACTTGAATTTATCAGAACCAGCACAAAACTGACAGAAACAGGGTATGCACATAGTCGAGTAAGCAAGGGGATTTTCGCCCCCTGCTCCTCACAGAACCGTACTTGACAGTATCCCGTCATACGGCTCTTCAGTTATGTGTTTTACCTATTAAATAGGTGATTGAATGCACCGGCATCTTCCCCGAAGGTTGTGCCTGTTGCTATTCAATGCTTCATAACTGCCAGTCCCTTCGCTCCGTTGTACTTTCATACAATATCATCACTACTATAAACTGGTCTGACTGCCAACTGCTACATCAATAATCGTCTTGATGGTGATGCCACTTTGAGTTTTCTTACTTGCAGCAATTGGCTCTCCCCTGTTGCTCTTTCCAATAAAATTGTTGAAACCAAAACACCCACCCACATTTTGTGGCTTACGTCCCCGCCTCCGGTGGGCAAGCTCCGCCGAACAAAGAAAAGTGTTCGGCTGCGGCACGTTAGGTTATTAGATTACACTCTCCCATCAAACAAATTTCTCAATCCACCCCTTCGCCCCGGTCATTGCCCGTAAAAAACAATGCAGCGTTGCCTCTCCCTGCAATTGAACGTAACCAGATTCGTAGAAATATGAAACAAGGTAATAAGAATATTAAAGCGGCTGCATTACTACAGCCGCTTTAATCAAAACACCGTCATTAAACCTTATCTCGCTGCAAGCCCGGTGGCCCCAGCTGGTACACCTTGCAATGTTTGTACATTGCTAAGCCCCCCAGTATTGGCAACTTCATATACTCCAATACTATGGCTAACTGCATTCAGCACATACAAGTATTTTGAATTGTTATTCAATGCTGCATCTATTGGGCCCATTTGTGTGGTTGCCGATATGGCCATATTAACACTTATGTTACGTTCATCCTTTATATTAAATGTACTCAGGTTATTAGGTAACAGAGGATGTCGGTAATCTTTAGTTCTTCGGATAATAAAATTGGATAAAGACAATAAAATGCCATCCGGGGATACTTCCGGAAAAAAATGAAATGCGATAAAAGAATAATTAATTGATAGGCCCAACCTTAAAAATGCTATTGCAAAATGGCATGACCGAATAAAACAGAGAAGGCCTTGCACCAGATCAATACCCTGTTATTGACTGTGTAATTAATACTGGCATCCAATTCATAAGAAAAATTACCACTTACAGCCTTAAGGTTTCCAAGACTTTGATAAGGTGAGCCACTGTTATTTGGTGATAGCCAGACTTTAAGATCAGGACCATTATCGGTTCTGAAATTTTCGAACACCAGGAATTTTTTTCCGCTTGCTTCAATAACCACTTTTACTGTGCCGCTGGTGGTATGGGCATTGCTGCTAAAAACACCGGATGAAACAATAGTTACGGCAGTCGGCAATGTTTCAGTAATGTTATCAGGCGACTTAGAACAGCCAGTTATAAATAATACGGATACAACAATTGCAGCAGAGATGATTTTTTTCATATAAAAATTTTTAAGTAGCCCCGGCACTGGACATCTGCCGGGGCCTGATATTTCAACCATTAACCAACGCTTACATTTTATTCATCATTTTTTCGGCCATAGCAGATTCCTTAATTGCCTGTACCAGTTTTTCCAGGGGCTCTGCCACACTTATTTTACTGATTAATTTTCCTGATGCTTCATCAACCAATAATATCAGGCCGGTAGAAGTAGTTTTCTTTACTGCATCATATACCTTCATCTCCTTTAACGCCATTTTAGATTTCTCTTTCGATGCATCGTCTGTCAAATCGTTCATAACAAACTGAACACTGGATTGATTAAAAACGGGCATCACCTCTTTCATTACTTTCTCTCCATTTTGCTGGCATACAGGGCACCAATCTGCACGGTTTATTACCGCTATTATTTTATTGGTTTGCTGCGCATTGGCAGCTATTGATAATGTAATTGACATTATAGCCATCAACATTATTTTCATAATATATTTTTTCATTTATATTCTTTTTATTATAATATAAATTAATTTCTAACTGCTGTTCCTTTTGGAAAACTTACTGTATTTAATGCCAGGTTATAAGTAACATGATCGGCGGCGGGGCTAGGTATATTGCCCACCAATGGTTTTAACAGAAATGGGGCTGCACTATTATCTGGAAACGGCTCCACAGAAATAACAGCCAATCCACCTGAAAGATTTGTTGGAAACGTTAAGCCGGAAGGCGCATTATTTATAAAATCTTCACCAGGAAATGGAGGAGCCATACTTGTGCCTGAAAATGGAGCGGTAGCATCTGCACCTGTTCCAGATATAAATACACCTGTACTAACCGGTTTACCGCTAATTAATGCCCATCCTTCATACTTCCATCCTGTTGGTAATGTTGGCAGCGATAAGCCAACCGCTGGTGAGCCCCCCGTTAAACTTAAAAACCAAAGACCACTCAATTCATCTGCTGTTGTTATAGTGGTAGGGGTAGCCAAAACATATTTACCTGTAGCTGCAGAGAAAGTTGTGTTTAAAGCAGCAGGATGACCAATAGTAAGGGCTGCATTGTTTACACTAAAATCGCCTCCTAATAAATGCTGGTCGCTTGGTGCTGGGTTAGCATCCGGGAATGGTTCTACTGTTAAAACAAAAGTAGTGGTATTAGCTAACTGGGTTTTATCAACATCAAAAGAAGTTTTAGAAAGTTGACCTGTTGCGTTTACTGTGAATATGCCAGTGCTTACCGGAGTTCCATTTACAATTATCCATCCTTCGTACCGGGCATTTGCCCCAAGGTCTTCCAGGCCCGTAATGTTAACTACGAGTTGTTGGGTGTTACTTTCCTTTTTACAAGAAATAAGTGATGCTGAAGTAAATACGGCAATCGTAAATAGCTTTAAGTTTCTCTTCATCATAATTGTTTTAAAGCTATTTGACAATGCAAATAGCCGGGTTAAAATAAATTTCAATCTTTATGAATAACAGTTGGTTTTCACAGAAGTTGGTTAATAGTCTTTAACAGAAACCGAATCAGTTACACTGCTCAATTTTGTTAAACAAGTTTTGAAATGGTTTTTCAGCAGAGATTAAAGATGTATCCGAGGCCTTTCAATAAGAGTTACACAAAAAGGGAAAAGAAAGTTTTCTTAAAAAAATATTTCTCTTTTTACTTTCTTTAGGGGTTTATTTTAATGATATTTACAAACTGAACTTAGTTATCTGCAACAACAAATAACATACTCTGAGGCTGAACTGGTAGATGCACTGAAAAGGCATCACAATAATGCTTACAGGTATTTATATATGAATTACCGGGGCTCCTTGTACAATAATATATTGCAGGTAATTAATGACACTGAAACAGCCAGTGATGTATTGCAAGAGGTTTTTATAACCATCTGGCAAAACATTGATAAATATGATGCAACGAAAGGAAGACTATTTACCTGGATGCTGAGGCTGACAAGAAATGCTGCAATTAATAAGACCCGGTCGAAGGTTTATAAATCGCAGCAAAAAAACGATGACATCAGCAATTACGTATCTGTAATCGAACATAATGGAACTGAGCAACCCTCAATAAACCAGATTGGATTGAGGACACAAGTTCACAGGTTACGGGAGGATTATAAAAACGTACTTGAACTCTCCTACTTTGAAGGATTTACACAGGAAGAAATTTCAAAAGCACTGAATGTTCCTTTAGGCACTGTAAAAACCAGGCTTCGTAATGCGATTATTGAATTAAGAAAACAATTTGTATAAATGGATATCAACAGCTACATATCATCAGGCATTATTGAGCTGTATGTATTGGGCATGTGCAGCCCGGAAGAAGAAAAAGAGCTGGAGTTGCTGCGTCGCCAGCATCCGGCACTCAATGATGCTATTCTGCAATATGAAACAGAGCTGGAAGTAAACATGCAAAAGAACAGTACACTTCCCCCTGCTGATGTTGATAACAGGATTTTGCAAACCCTTGACTCTTTACAAGCACCCGTTATTGATATTAACAGAAACAAGAAAAACAGGCAATGGCTAAGGCCAGTTGCGGCCGCATCTATTTTTCTATTAGCTGTAAGTGCTTTTTATAATTACACCCTTTATAAAAAAACAAAAAAACAAGAACTGGCCTTAAAATCATCGCCCGGGAGTGCTGCTACGTTGCCTGCTTCTGATTATATTATTTTAAACAAGCCATCTATTACGCCGGTAGCTATGTACGGCGTTGGCACCCATACTATTTGCCGGTGCACTATGTTCTGGGATAAGAGTACCGGTAAAATTTATATCATGATTCATCATCTGCCAAAATCATCTGCTGCCAAAGATTACCAGTTATGGGCCGAAGTAGATGGTAAGCCTGTGAATGTTGGTATTATTAATGATGAGATAAGAGGCAGGTTTATTGAAATGCCGAATGTACCCGCCGGATCTATTGCATTTACCGTAACACTGGAAAATGCCGGTGGCAAAACCCAACCCACAGTTGAGGAAACTTATCTAAGTGGAAAAATATAAATATCTAATACTGCCGTTATGAAAAAACTATTTATTCTAACTCTTTTGATAAACATGACATCATATCTGCATGCACAGTTAGTCTTAGGAGATAGTATTCCTGTCAGGATAAGCTATATAAGTGGTCAAAGAAGCGGCAATAGCAACCAGCTAAATTGGGCAGTTACCTGTTTTCTACAATATGCTAATTTTGAAGTTCAGCGATCTGAAAATGGCATTAGCTATTCTACCATTCACACTTTCCGGGCCGATGAACTTCGATGCCGGCAGCCATTTACCTACTCAGATTTACAGCCAACTGAAAAATCATTCTATCGGATAAGGGTTGGCGACTTAGACGGTAAATTTTATTCCTCTAAAATTGTTGGTTTGTATGGCACTACTAAAGGATTTGATATAACAAGCATTACCCCAACAATTGTTTCTGATTTAGCAGTACTTAACATATCCTCTTCTTCTCCCGGCAAAGTAGAGATTATAATAACTTCTGTATCAGGAGTTGTTGCAACAAAATTATTTTCTACTTTGCAAAAAGGCGACAATAGTGTTTCGCTGCAAACGAATACTCTTTTAAAGGGTTCTTATATTATATCTGTAAGAAATCCTCAAGGAGAAATAAGGAGCGGTTCTATTATTAAAAACTGATTATTTACTACCCTCTTCCATCCAGCAAGCCCCCAAGAATTCCTCCTTCTTCTTTGCGATGATAAGTGCCATACGCTACAATTCTTCCTGCCAACCGGCTGATGGGTAATGATTGTATCCATACTTTGCCGGGGCCCTGTAGTTTGGCAAAGAATAAACCCTCGCCACCGAACAAAACATTCTTAACCCCTTTTACCATTTCAATGTCAAATGACATGGTTGGCATATATGCTACAATGCAACCAGTATCCACTTTTAATATTTCACCAGCCTTTAATTCTTTTTCTATGATAAAACCCCCGGCATGCATAAAGGCTATTCCATCTCCTTCTAATTTTTCCATAATAAAGCCTTCGCCACCAAAAATGCCGACACCCAGTTTCCGTTGGAAATGAATACCGACACTTACGCCTTTCGCTGCACATAAAAAGGCATCTTTTTGCGCAATGATGGTTCCACCCAGTTCCCGCAAATCCATTGGAATTATTTTGCCGGTGTACGGTGCTGCAAAACTTACTTTCTTTTTTCCCTGACCCTCATTGGTAAATGCAGTCATAAATAAACTCTCTCCCGTTAGCACTCTTTTACCGGCACTCATCAGCTTACCCAAAAAACCCGTAGGCTGCTGGGCAGAGGCATCCCCAAAAATGGTTTGCATACCAATACCATCGTCCATCATCATCATAGCGCCACTTTCAGCAATGGCTGTTTCCTGTGGATCCAGTTCTATTTCAACAAATTGTAATTCTTCACCATATATTTTGTACTCTATTTCATGGTTGTTGCGGGATGTTGTACTCATAGTTGTAAATTTTTTCAAAGGTAAGACCACAGATTGCACAGATTTGACAGACCTGCCTATCGGCAGGCAGGTTAACACAGATTTTTTTGTGACACTTGATACAAAAAGGTATACAATTGAACACTTTAATAACGTAATTACTTTCGGCAAAAGATACAATCTGCCGGTCAAAAATGATAAGTGGTGCTGATTTAATCGCCGGATTCCCTTACTTTGGTATTCTTCAAAAAAAATAAATATTTATGAAATGAGCCATAATAATTCTTCTTACCAATTATGATGATTATTGCGGCGAATTCCATGTGGCAAAAAAACAATAAAAAATAAACTCATGAAACAAAGATTGTTATTGCTGGCAGCCTTCACCATTGCTGCATCAGCTATGGTAAACGGCCAGATTAAGCTGGTGGAAAAAATCACCAAACAGGGAGGCGAACTCGTTATCCCTTATGAAAAATATTTGCTTCCGAACGGCCTTACCCTCGTTGTGCATGAGGACCATAGCGACCCCGTAGTGCATGTGGATGTTACCTACCATGTGGGTTCTGCACGGGAAGAAATCGGCAAATCCGGTTTTGCTCACTTCTTTGAGCACATGATGTTCCAGGGAAGTGATAACGTTGCCGATGAGCAGCATTTTAAAATTGTATCAGATGCTGGAGGTACATTAAACGGAAGTACCAACCGTGACCGAACTAATTATTATGAAACAGTACCCAGCAACCAGTTAGAAAAAATGCTATGGCTGGAAGCAGACCGTATGGGCTTTTTGCTGGATGCAGTAACTCAAAAGAAATTTGAAATACAGCGTTCTACTGTAAAAAATGAAAGAGGACAGAACTATGATAATCGTCCGTATGGATTAGCCGGCGAAGTGGCATCAAGAAATCTTTATCCTTATGGGCATCCATACTCATGGCTAACCATTGGTTATGTGGAAGACCTTAACCGTACGGATGTAAACGACCTGAAGAATTTTTTTTTACGTTGGTATGGCCCCAATAATGCAACTGTAACAGTAGGTGGTGATGTAAAACCAGCTGATGTGGTAAAGCTGGTTGAAAAATATTTTGGCGTTATTCCCCGTGGCCCGGCGGTAAACCCGGTGGTGGTTCCCGCTACTGTTTTAACAAGTGACCGGTATGCTTCCTATACAGACAACTATGCAAAACTGCCGTTGTTGTTAGTGCAATATCCTACTGTTCCTAATTATCATAAAGACATGGGCGCATTAGCTTGTCTTGCACAAGTAATCGGGCAAGGAAAAAATTCTGTACTGTACCAGCAATTAGTAAAAAAACAATTAGCCTTACAGGCAAATACTTTCAGCCAGTTATCTGAACTGTCTGGCGAAATGGGTTTTCAGTTAATCCCATCACCAGGAAAATCTTTGACAGTGCTGGATTCTCTATTTCGCAATGCACTGGATTCATTTGAAGCAAGAGGTGTTACCGATGAAGATATTGCAAAGTTCAAAGGGGGTATTGAAGCGCAACAGATAAATGGGCTGCAAAGTGTTTCCGGAAAAGTTTCTCAGCTGGCAGCTTTCCAGACATTTACCGGCAACCCTAATAAAATTGCTGACCTTATTAAAATGTACCAGGCCGTTACCAAAGAAGATGTGCTACGGGTGTATAACGAATATATCAAAGGTAAACATGCTGTATTCCTGAGTGTGTTACCTAAGGGACAGGAAAAAATGATTGCCGCTGCCAACAATTATAAAATTGACTCGGGAAATTATGCAAAACCCGATTATGGCTATTCGGGCTTGGTATATACAAAAGCAAAAGACAATTTTAACCGCAGTAAGATTCCGGGCAATGGTGCTAACCCAACTGTAAAAGTGCCTAAGTTCTGGAGAAAGGATATGCCGAATGGTGTAAGAATGATTGGTACTGAAACTACCGAGATACCAACCGTAACATTAACGATTACTATTCCGGGCGGGCATTTATTGCAGGCAAAAGACACGGCTAAAATCGGACTGGCTGATATGTTTGGCGATATGATGAATGAAGACACAAAAAATTATACCGCTGAGCAAATGGCAGTTGAACTGCAGAAACTGGGCAGCTCTGTAAACATCAGTAGTAAATTCGATGGCATTACTTTCAGCGTACAAACATTAAAAAAGAATTTAGATAAGACGCTGAGTTTTTTACAGGAAAGAATGTTCAATCCCAAGTTTACAGCTTCTGCTTTTACCAGGATACAAAAACAAAACCTGGAGAATTTCAAACAAACAAAATCCGACCCGGCAGCTGTTGCTGATGCTGTTTTTGCAAAAGTAAATTACGGTCCCAACAGCATTCTTAGTATGAGTGAAGCTGGAACTGAATATACAATGAGAAATTTGAAGCTAACTGATGTAGAAAATTATTATCAGAACTACATGACTTCTCAGGGAGTAAAAGTGGTAATAGTAGGCGATGTAAAACAGGAAGAGGTATTACCTAAACTAGCTTTCCTCAATAAACTTCCTAACAAAAAGATTGAGCTACCAAAAGTAAATGCCACCTCAACCAATATTGACAAAACAAAAGTCTATATGGTGGATATTCCCAAAGCAGCTCAATCACAATTTCGGGTTGGCTATGCCACCGGTTTAAAATATGATGCTACCGGTGATTTCTATAAATCAAAGTTGGTGAACTATGGGCTCGGCGGTGATTTCAACAGCCGGTTGAACCTGAACCTGAGAGAGGATAAAGGCTGGACGTATGGTGCCCGCAGTTCTTTTACTGCTGATGAATACACCGGTGATTTTGAATTCAGTTCCGGTATCCGTGCCGATGCCACCGACAGTGCATTGGTAGAAGTAATGAAAGAGTTGAAAAACTACCGGGAAAATGGCGTTACTGAACCTGAATTAAAGTTTATGAAAAATGCATTAGGACAAAGAGATGCATTGCTCTATGAAACAGGTTTTCAAAAAGCTGGTTTTATCGGCCGCATTTTAGATTATAACCTGCCGGCTAATTATGTGGAACAACAAAATAAAATACTGGCTAACATTACCAAACAGCAGGTAGACTTACTGGCGAAGAAACTACTAAACCCTGAAAAAATGAATATTCTGTTAGTAGGCGATAAAGCAAAAATTCTGGAAGGGGTGAAAAAATTGGGTTATGAAATAATTGAACTGGATGCGGATGGCAAGAAGTTGGAAAAGAAAGGATTTTAAGTAATTGATTTTGAACACCTATTAAAACGCCACCTTCCGGGGTGGCGTTTTTTAACCAGTGTGAACAAAATAAAAAAAATATTGTTGCAATAATAGGTTGGTAGAAATGACTACTGTGATTGGTCTAAATGGCTACTCCATTGGCTTTCTACCAGTAAGTTTTTTGGCTTTTATTCTTGTTCAATTAAATTTATAAGTATGAAATACATCTTTACTTCCACCCTTTTATCATTGTGCTTTGTTGGTTCAGCACAGTTGTATCTTACCACAGCCTACTCACTTGCAGCTCCTAAGCAAAAGATGGGTGAGAATATAGGATTCATACATTCGCTTCATGTTGGTGCACAATATTTTATGTCCGGCAAGCTGAATCGTTTAGCTATAGGTATTGAATTCGCACCCGGTACATATGCCAGCACCCAAAAAATGCAAACTTTTAATTTTGGCAATAACTCTTCCACCAAGACAATGGTAACGTATAACAGCAATGTGTTACAAAGCTCCTTTATTGGAAAATATTTCTTGTTAAGGAAAAAAAATATTTTACCCTACATAAATGCTAAGGCCGGATTTGCAGCTTTTTATAGCAATATTTATGTTGCAGATCCAGCTGATGTTGACGGTTGCAGGGCACTGCAACAAAAAAATCTTATAAATGACAATACTTTTATGGCTGGTTACGGCGGCGGTTTGCAACTTGATTGGGCTATATTCAATAAAAAGGAAAAGAAAAGGCAGGGTTGGATTGATTTTAGTGTCAATACTATTCGTGGAGGAAAAATCGACTACATTAATACTAAAAAACTGATTGACCCCAATAATCCCCCGACAACAATTGATGGAAAGCCATTAAATGTAACTTTCATTAATGCTTCTACCCAGCAAATACATGAACACCAGGTAGCAGAAGTGTTTAATACACCATTAAGAATGCTTGAGTTTAAAATAAACGTTATTTATGGTCTAAGCGTTTTTAAATAATCAATTTATCTCTTTATATA
>Ga0163150_10005047_pt1 | contig 17243 bp, 13 predicted proteins | sample OliLakLV19P2IB_FD_148628 | JGI IMG/M metagenome (GOLD analysis project Ga0163150, IMG submission 148628) | Freshwater microbial mat bacterial communities from Lake Vanda, McMurdo Dry Valleys, Antarctica - Oligotrophic Lake LV.19.P2.IB | ecosystem: Environmental > Aquatic > Freshwater > Lake >...
TGAATCAAAATTTATTGGTTTTAAATTTTTTAAAAGCGACCCAAGCCCCGCATCTTCAAGTTCTTTTACTGCCTGGGCACTGAAACATCCGCCACAAACCTTGTCTCGCGGAAAAGAGGACTGATCTAAAAGAAGCACCGTCGCACCTGCTTTCGCAAGTTCATAAGCCGCCATCGTACCGGCAGGTCCGGCACCAATAATGACAAAGTCCCATAAACGCAAAAATATAAAATCTTCGGAAAAAGAATGGCTTTGAACGGCAGATAAAGTTTGAGTCGTCATGTGCGAATCCACGTCAAAGCATAACGCAGAGGCCAAACGGAGTGAATGCGAGCACCCCGCAAACCTGCTTGACACGCGAGATCCATCATTTCGCCGGAAGTCAGGGCGGCGCGGACAGATTGAGGGGCGTCAAAATGAACTACGGGAGAACGCGAAAATAACCGCGCCGCTAAATAGCCAAGCATCAATCCCCGTCTTGATCTTTTCAAATCACAGAAAATGAACATTTTGACCGAAGAATTAAGAAGCGTTTTAAAAAAAAGAAGTATTTCTTTGTCCGTCAGATGATGTAAAAAAAGACTGCAAATTGCAATATCAAACCGTTCTGGCACAGAGCCATGAAGCGCATCCATCACAAAATAAGGAATCGAAAACTTTTTTAGTTTCGCTCGTTCGCCTGCATAAAGAACGGCCTGAGGATTGACATCACAACCCTCAAAAGTGAAAGAGAGCCGTTTTGCTTGGGCTTTGCGTGCCAGGCTTAGCATAATGTCACCCGCTCCGGCCGCAATATCGAGAATGCGAAGCGGTTGAAGCGGACGGTCTTTGTGAAATTTCAAAATAGATTTCCAAATAAATCGATCCGACAAGCTGAGAGCATTGAGACGTTCAAGCCCGCGCAAAGCCCGGATATGTTCAGATTGATTCAAGGAAAGATCGTCCATCAGTTCAGGGACAATTCTTCTTTGTTTAAGGCTTTTAAAATCTAAAAACATTTTGATCTCTTTTGAGTCCTCAATTGAAATGCCGCAGATTTTTTTGGAGTCGTTGATTAGGTTTTGATTCTATCAGCCTAGCGCGGATTGCGGAGTAAAAACATAAACTCGAAGCGTTTTTATTTGATTGTTCTCTGAACGCTGTTTTCGATAATGCCTGTCGAGATGGCATGACGGGTCAAACCAGCGGTATCATGAATGTTTAACTTTTCCATGAGATGCTGACGATGTTTTTCAACCGTCTTAATACTGATCTGCAATTCGTCTGCCATTTGTTTATTCGCCCTACCTTCCGCAATCAACTGCAACACTTCGGCTTCACGCGAACTCAAATGAATGTTTTTCTTTTTCGGAATACCTTTCCGGTCGCGCAGCTTGAGGTTACGCTCTTGGAAACGTTTGAAAATGGACGGATCTATAAAGATATTTCCCTTCAGCACTTCGCGAATCGCTTTGGCAAGAATCTGCGAAGAAGTTTGTTTCACTAAATATCCTACCGCGCCCAGCGCCACGACCTGTTCCACATATTCATCATCGCTATGCGCGGACAAGATCAGAACTTTGGTTGTTGGAACAGCTTTAAGAATTTGGCGCGTGGCTTCAAAGCCATTTAAAAGCGGCATGGCAATATCCGCCACGACGACTTCGGGCTGAAGTTTTATTGCAAGTCGCACGGCTTCACGCCCGGTTTCAGCCTCGCCGACAACTTTAATATCACCTTCGGCATCAAGCAAATGCCGCAAACCCTCTCTCACTATATGGTGATCATCTGCAAGCAAAACCGTAATCACTTTCATTTAAATGGTATCTCGGCTCGAATCGTCGTCCCGTGCTCAGGATTAGATTCAACATCAAAACTTCCGCCAACCATCTCCAACCGTTCGCGCATACTCAGCAACCCCACACGCCTGGCCTTTCTAGAAAACAACTCCCGCCTTACGGAGAACGACTTGCCGTTATCATGGATTTCCATTCGAACAGAATTTTCCATTTTTTTAATAATCACTTGAACCAAACTCGCCTGCGCATGTTGCGCAACATTGGTCAACGCCGATTGCACAATGCGGTACAGCACCGTTCGCTTATTGCTATCCAGCTTCTCAACACCTCTGAAAAATTGAGTATGAACCGGAATATAGGTACGCTTGGCAAAGTCTTTAATATAAGAATTTAGCGCGAAAAGAAGACCGAAGTCATCCAAGAGTGTCGGTCTTAAATCACGCGCAAATCGATGCACCGTTTTGATCGAGCCTGTCACAAGCCTTTGGGTGCGGGCGATACTGCCTCTCAGGGTTCGAGGATTCACCTCAGCATCCTTCTTTAGGGCTGATAAATGAACATTGATACCGCTCAAGGACTGCGCGATTTTCTCATGCAATTCATGGCTAATCTGCCGGCGTTCTTCCTCTTGCGTCGACAAAATACGCTGCGATAAAAACTTAAGGCTTTCATTTGCGCGCGTCGACTCTTCCGTCAAATTGTGATAATACATTTCGCATCTTTTGAGCGATAGCCTTACACTTTTGCCTTCGGCAATCTCACATTTGAGCTTCTGCAAAACCGTGGCGTATCGCAACGATAATTTTTTTAATTTGTCTTTCATGACCCTCTTCCTATTCATATAACTATGAGAATAGTGACACGACATAATATGGGCATTGCTCTGATCTCACTATAGGGAGAGGCCTTACGCTGCGCCGTATTGTAGGGGTTTCCCTTAAGGGTAGAAACTGACTCAGAAGTGACTTGAAGCGAGCAGCAGTCATTCTATTTCAGGGAAGGCAAATCGGCTAACGGCGTTCGCTAAATCTAATCGATTCAGCGCTACCTGCCGCTCGAAAAATAAACGACATGATTTTTTTGTTTTATTTTTCTCCGCGATGCCGCCGACTTGCCTTCCCTGAAATAGAATTAAATTTGGAAACCTACTTCGTCATGCGGGGAGAAGGCTTGAAACGCCTGCCTGCCGGCAGGCAGGGAGAAACTTGATCTCCAAACCAAGTCTCTCGAAATGCTAAGTTCGCAATTTCTGCCCACAGGCATCAAGCTATTCCCGCATCGTTTCCCGTTATATATTTTTCTATTTCAGCTAAGCGGAAATAGAAAAAGCGACTTCTTTTTCTGATCAGAAATACATTCAACTCTTTCGTCCGGTACGGCTCTGCCGAGCCGGACGAAGATATAACAGGAAACTCTTTTAGTACCAATGCGTGAGAAGTGATGAGGCAAGTAACATCAAAGAGACTTCAAGCAAGTTGATTAGGACAATTGGTTCCTCCCTGCCTGCCGGCAGGCGCTCTAAGCCCCCACACCCACTAGCGCGGAAGTCTTTGGAGTAGACATTCACGATGCGAGTTCCGCAGGCCGGAGCCGAGGACTGCCATGTGGTCGTAGACCATCTGAGCAGCGGGAATATCTACTCCAAAGACCAAACCCACTCTATCTTTCACACACAGCACAAGCAGAAAAAAACACACTGAGCAAGATCAATGTATTTCAACCGGCGCACTTTGAGCCTGTCTAAAGACATTTCGAAGTGTCTGACAAGCTAACGCAACAGCACTGCGAGCCTCCGGAGTTTCTGAAAGCGCATTGAGCATCACAAAATCGTGAATCGTCCCCAAATAGCGCACCGCCGTTACCGACACTCCCGCTTCACTTAACTTTGCGGCATAGGCCTCGCCTTCATCACGCAGTACGTCAAATTCCCCCGTGATAATAAGCGCGGGCGGTAAATTTTTTAATTGCTCTTGCGAAGCCCGCAGCGGAGAGACCGTCGGTTTTTTTCTTAAACTTTTGTCGGGTAGATAATGATCCCAAAACCATTTCATGGCTTTGCGTGTTAAAAAATACTTTGTCGCAAATTGTCTGTAAGACGCCGTGCCATCATCCGCATCCGTCACCGGATAAAAAAGCAGTTGAAAAGTAATGGGTGGCCCGTTGCGCTCTTTTGATAATAAAGTTAATGCGGCCGCCATATTCCCGCCGGCGCTGTCGCCTGCAACCGCCAACCTGGAAGCATCGAGATTCAGAGTGATCCCTTTTTCAAAAATATATTGCATCGCAGCGTAGGACTCTTCAAGCGCCGCCGGATAAACGACCTCGGGAGAAGGCGAGAAGTTAACAAAAACAACGGCCGCTTCCGCGCCCTGCGCTAACTCACGCGCCAAGCGGTCATGCGTCTCCTTGTCTCCCAACACCCAACCCCCGCCATGAAAATACATGATCACCGGAAGAACTTCGCGATTCCCTTGCGGCCGAAAAATACGCACGGAAACTTTTCCCTGCGGTCCGACTGGAAAAACATAATCTTCGGTTTCAACAGGAAACTTCGGCACACTTCCCGATTGCGCATCGACAAGCACTTTACGCGCTTCCGCAACAGAAAGTTCATAAATTTGCGGACCATGGGCATTGACTGTATTTAAAAATGATTTCGTGATCGTATCCATAATTTTAATTCCTTTTTTGTTATGTGAATCTTAATCCTCTGTTTATTAAAGCAATATGGGGTGTTTGCCCCAAAAGAATGGGATCTGCTTTGATGAGAGAAGCAATTTTTGATAAATACAAAGTGGGTTTGGGCTTAGAAAAAATGATTGCGGATTATTTTCGATAAAAATCGAATTGGTTTGGGCTCGGAAATGAGAGTTCAAATTTTCTCAGACAGTCCTCGCTCCTCACATTGTGAGTCGCTGTGGAACTCGAAAATTCAAACTCTCATTTCCGAACCATCTCCGCAGTGTGGCGTTAAGGCTTAATATGGTGAAACATGACACTGCCAATTCAATTGGTCGAAACTCAGCATTCGCATTTCCTACATTAGGCATCAAGCAAAGCAACGAATGTTTCCCGTCATACCTTTTTCAATCTCAGCGAAGTAGAGATTGAAAAAAGGAATAAAACAGGAAACTTAATGTTAGCAATGCGTGAGAAGAGATTTCGCAAGCAACATCAAAGATACTTTGAGTAAGTTCAGCGCGACAATTTGTTTCTCCTATTCAAGCCCCCACCCCCATTAGCGCAAAAGTCTTTGGAGTAGACATTTACGTTGCGAGTTCCGCAGGCCGGAGCCGAGGACTGACATGTGGTCATAGACCATCTGAGCAGCGGGAATGTCTACTTCAAAGACCAATCCCATTTTGCCATTCGCGTTTAGAAAATCTATTCAAGCATAAGTTTTAAGACGTGCGGAAATTTAACTTCAGAACGCTAAATAGCTTGAATTAATTGACCGCTTTTTGCTTTATTTTATATTTGCGGCAAATTCACGGCTGTTTTGTCAGCCTTTCCCTGATAGTTAAAAAACAGTCAACGTTTAGAGTTAAGCAGTTTAGAGTTAAGCAATCGAAATAACTCTCAATACATTACTGAGGAGGCAATATGCTTTACGAATTTCTTATCGAAAACAAAGACCCGATCATCGCCTTATGTCGAAAAAAAATCGCTAGCAGTGGCGGCACTCAAACGACCTCTCAGCTCTTAGAAGAGGGACTGCCTGTATTTTATTCGGAACTAATTGAAGTCTTAACACGGACGGCCGCCAATAATTCCGATATTCATGCGGATGAAGCCGAAAAAAACGGTGCGCGAGCTCACGGCAAAGAATCGCTTAAACTCGGCTACACGATATCCCAAGTGGTTCATACCTATGGCGCGGTCTGCCAATCGATTACCGAGCAAGTCGAATTTAAGAATAGCGAAATTAACACCAAAGAGTTTCACGATTTGAACCGCTGTCTTGATGTTGCCATCGCCGAGGCGGTAACGGAATACGACAAAGCTCACAATGAACTTGTCGTCCGTGAAGAAATCACGCGGCTGGGCTATTTTGTGCACGAGCTTGGCAATTCATTGTCTGCCGCATCGATTGCCCACACCATGATCAAAGACGGGCGTGTCGGCATCCACGGCAGTACGAGTAAACTTTTAAGCCGCGCACTGACGCGCATGCGCAACCTGATTGACCGCGGCATGGCCGAAGTCCGTTTGGAAAGCCGGGCTTTTCAGCCGATGGAATTGCGTGTCAGCGATATCGTGAGCGAAGTCGAAGCCACCGCTGTGGTCGCCGCACGGCTCAAAGATATTACCTTAGAGGTTGAAACTGACACCTCGCTTAAAATTAATGGCGATCATGAACTTTTGGTATCGGCCGTATCCAATTTAATACAAAACGCCATTAAATTTACAAAACCCAAAGGGATTGTACGGCTTCAAACCAAAGCGTTGAATAACAAAGTAGTCATTGAAGTCGAAGATCAATGCGGTGGACTTCCGGCGGAGAAAATTGAAGAATTATTTCAACCCTTTGTTCGAAATGAAAAAGATCAAACCGGTATGGGTTTAGGATTAGCGATCAGCCGGCGCGCGGTGGCATTAAATAATGGCGAACTGAGCGCTCGAACGATTCAAGACAAGGGCTGCGTTTTTACGATTACTCTTCCGCAAGTTTAAATAAAATAGGCGCTCGCTGATCTGCATTTTTTCTGCTTGTGCGAGAGATATGGTGGGTATAGTCTTCGGAGTAGACATTCCTCTGGCTCGAGCAGTTGTTATCTTTCACGCATCGAACAAGCAGAAAAAACGCATTGCAACGAACGCCGTTAGCCGAGTTTGCCTAGCCTGAAATAAATCGCATGCTATTCCCATACCAAATTTCAAGAATAAAATAACTAGCAAAATAAACTTTGGAGAACCCGCACACCCGCACGATGAATTCAAAATCGCGCAAGGTAAAAGTGTGTTAACAAAAATCAGGTAACGATTTTACGAGTTCGACGAGCTCATGGAACCGGGAAGGTTTTAATAAATATTTACATTGAAATTTAGAACAAGCGTGGGTATCGATAGAAGAGTTCGATCCAGTTAATACGACAATGGGAATATTTTTTAATCTGTCATCTTTTTTAATTTCACCTATGACTTCAATGCCGCTTTTTCCGGGTAAATTTAAATCCATTAAAATAATATCGGGCATCGGTGCAGTGGAGAATTTTTTTTCTCGTTTTAAATATTGCATAACGTCATCTCCATTTTCAGCCATGTCAAGCTGTCCCTCAAAAGACGCCGCCTTGAAAGCTTCCTGCATGATAAGGCGGATAGCCGGGTTGTCTTCAACCAATAAAACATTTTTAATCATTTTCTTGGTAGGTATCATTTTCTACCCCCCCCCACGATTACAGGCAATGAAAAATAAAATGTGGAGCCTTTTTGAGGTTCGGATTCTATCCATATTTCACCACCATGTTGTTGAACTATTTTTTTGCAAACCGCTAAACCAATGCCCGTTCCGGGATACAGCGTTTTAGAATGTAATCTTTTGAAAATCATAAACACTTGCTCTTTATATTGAGCGTCAATACCAATGCCATTGTCCTTTACAGAAAATATCCATTTTTGATTTTCCTCTTGAGCCGAGATGTGAACATGAGGTTTATTTTCACTTCGATATTTAATTCCATTGGAAATAAGATTTTGGAGCAATCGTGCAATTTGCAAACTGTTGACTTTTAGCTTAGGTAATGGATCATGCGTAATCTTTGCGCCATTTTCCTCGATTAAAGTTTTGATATTTAAAAGCACCTTTTCACAAATCACTTCTAGGTCAGTCCATTCAAACGGATAATCCTTTGCTGTAATGCTTGCGTAGTCCAAAAGAGCTTGAACCAATTCCTGAGCGTGAAGCGCCGCGACTTGAATATGATCCAAATACTTAACTTCATCCAGATCAAGTTTATCTTTTTTCCGGAGCTGAAGAAGGTCAACATAATTACTGATTGTACGCAAGGGCTCCTGAAGATCATGAGCAGAAACGTGTGCGAACTGCTCAAGATCGGAGTTAGAACGCCTTAAATCTTCCGCTGTTTGTTTAAGATCTTCATCTGTCCGCTTAATATCATCGATGTCTGTATTGGAACCAATCCATAAGAGAATCTTTCCTTCGGCGTCGCGCATGGCGTGGCTGCGGGTCAGGTGCCAGCGATACACGCCATCTTTGCGGCGGAAGCGATGTTCCAACATAAATGGCTCACCTGTATTGATCGACTGTTTCCAGCGGCGCACATTTTCTTCTAAATCATCGGGATGAATAAATTGTGTCCAGCCCCAATCCTTAATTTGCTCAAACGAAAGCCCCGTAAACTCTGTCCATTGCAGGTTGAAATAATCCACATCGCCATTTGGCTTAGCAGCATAAATTTTTTGCGGCATGGATTCGGCCATGAAGCGAAGACGTTCAGCAGACTGGCTCAATGCATCTTCCGCTTTTTTGCGCTCGGTGATGTCCGCGCGGATAGCGACATACTGGCGCGGCTTCCCCTCCTCGTTCAGGAAGGGAACGATGGTCGTGTCCACCCAATAATAAGAACCGTCCTTGGCCTTGTTTTTGATTTCGCCGTGCCACGGGCGGCCTCGCGCGATGGTGCTCCATATATCGCGGAAGAAAGCCTTGGGATGATGACCCGAGTTGACGATGCGATGATCCTGACCGAGGAGTTCCTCGCGCGAATACTTCGAGATCGCACAGAACTTGTCGTTCACGAAGGTGATCTTTCCCTGCGGGTCGGTGGTCGCCACGATGGCGTGCTCGTCGATCGAGGCCTTAAGATCGGCACTTTCCTTGAACGCTGCATCGAGCGCGACCTGGGCTCTCTTGTGGATCCGTAGGCTGCGGTTTAAAAGCCAGATGAACGCCCCGACCATGGTCAGTCCCAAGAAGGCAGTGACTATGCCGTTCGATATCACAACCTGATAGGCCTTAGCGGACTTGCTTTTCCGGTCCTTGAGCAAGTCGTCTTCCACCCGCTCAATCTCCGCAATATTTTTCCGAATGGCATCCATCTGCTCTTCGCCCGTCCTGAGCTGCGCAAAAACTAGCGTCGCTGCACTCACATTGCGCCGCAAAGCGATAGCCTCTTTGAACTGGCCCAACCGCACGGCGGTCATTGCTTCCAGTTTCGTGATGCGGGCTTGCTGGTGAGAATTGACTTTGGTCATCTCTTTCAGCTTCACTATGAGGCCGTCCAGCTGGGATAGGGCGTCGTTATAAAACTGCAAAAATTCGTCATTGCCGCTGATGATGAAGCCCCTCACCCCCGTCTCGGCATTTACCAGCACCGATAGCACATTTCCGGCCAGATTATGCACGTCATACGAATGGGCGACCAACTCGCTGACTTTGTTAAGTTGGCGGATATTATTGTAGGTAACCGCCGGGATGAGCAGCAGCGACGCCACTACCAGCCCGAGGCTGATCCACACTGTGTTTTCAAAGGTCCGTTTCATGACCTGAACCTCCAAACATTGCGAGGTTGGTCTGTCGACCGAGGAAGCGAAAGCTGATGGCCTTCTTCATTTAACGACGTCTTTTTTACTGTTTGAGAGTGTCTCTTGAGAGTTCTGAAGCTCCGCCCCTTTTTTTTCACGATGAACAAGCTTCTTCTGGTAACGCTCCTGGATATGTTTCGAGGCTGAAGAGTCGAAGAAAATTTTTCCGTCGTGAACTTCACGGATTGCCTTGGCAAGGATTTGAGAAGAAGTTTGTTTAACCAAATATCCCGCTGCGCCTAACGCCATTAATTGCTCGACATACGCATCATCACTGTGCGCGGAAAGGATGATAATCTTGGTTGTCGGAAAACTTTTAAGAATTTGTTGCGTCGCTTCAAAGCCATTTAAAATGGGCATCGCGACATCCATGATGACGACTTCGGGCCGATGCTTTTTAACAAACTGAACTGCTATCTGTCCGTCTTCTGCTTCGCCAACCACTTCCATGTCGTCTTCGTAGGAAAGTAACAAACCAAGTCCGTGCCGGAGAAGTTTATTGTCATCGACCAGCAAGACCGAGATTCGTTTCATTGTCCGTAAGCCTTGCGCTCTCTTCTTTTGCTGTCGCTTCGGAACGGAAACTTGACTTGAATCGTGGTGCCTTTGTCGCGCACAGAATGAATCGTAAAGCTACCACCGCTCATCTCGACTCGCTCACGCATGTGAAGCAAACCAAAACCGACATTCCCTTTTCGTCCTGTCATTTGATGTTCCGTATCAAAACCAACTCCATCGTCGTTGATCATCAACTCAATAAATCTGCCCTGCTGTCTCAGACTGACGCGGACGTGCTTGGCAGCGGCATGCAATTGTACGTTTTGTAATGCTTCTTGGAAGATGCGGTAGAATGTCAACTCGACTGCGGCGGGCAAGCTCGCAGTCAACTGAGCACACGTCAGTTTAAGGTCGATGCCGGTGCGCTCGATAAACTCCGTACTGTCACTGCGCAAAACGGCGCCCAAACCCAGCTCGTTGAGTCCACTCGGCCGCAAATTACGCGAAATTCGTTCCACTTCTTTAGCGGACTGTCCGAGCATATCACAAAGTTTTAACGCTTCTTTTTGTGCCGGTGCATAACGCTTAGAAAGTTTATTCGCGAGCACCTGGCTACAAACAAGCGCTGCGCAAAGGAGCTGGGTAATATTATCGTGCAATTCGATCGACACCCGTCCGCGCTCGAATTCCTGCGCTTGTACGATTCGATGCGATAATCCCCGCAGTAATTCTTCATTGCGCCGTGCTTCTGTCATATCGGTCACGACCATGCCAATGGTGACACCCTGGGAAGAATTCATAGCCAACGGACGAATGGAAATGAGCGCAGGTGTTTCCGAACCATCTACGGCGTTCAAAAGCACTTGAATTTTGGAACCTTTTTTATCGGAACGCTTCAGAAGCGTTTGCAGACTTTGCGTATCTTTAATCGACAGAAAAAAACGGAAAGAAGCGCCTATCACTTGCTCCAGCGGACATTTGACCATTTTCGCGAAACACTGGTTGGCATAAAGAATGGTCTTGTTCTTCGTCAGCGTCAACGCCCCTTCATTCATGGACTCGATCAGCAAACGATAGGCATATTCGGCGCCTTGCAGCGTAAACACTTGCCGATTTTTTTTGTCCACGCCCACAATCGTATCCACTTCGCCGTTGCGAATCGCGCGGAGCATTTCCTCGGCTTCGGCCAACCGGTCACGAAGTTGGGCGATCTCCCCCATCTGCGAAGAACGCGCGGATCTCGAATGGAGCGGAGTTTTCAAAGTACGATGTTAACTTTTGAGATGAAGCCCAAATCCTCTAGAAGGGCCGTGACATTTACCAGGTTTCCGATGAACCGGCGTTCCGGCTTTGGAAATTCAATGATAAGCGTTGGCGTCGCAACAATCTGGTTCGCGCGCGCCAACTCAGGTTGCTGATAGATATCAATGATTTTTACATCGCAGCTACGTTTAAGATCATCGGTTTTGCACAATTGTTGTACGCGCATGATGGCTTGGCGCGAACGCGCTGTGGCTCCCGCCACAAACAGTCGCATGACAAATTTATTCTTGACCCGTGCGGAAAGTGACTTCGTAGAGACTTTAATTGTGCGGCGTTTTTTTTTGGTTTTCATAATCAATATTCCATTAGTTGTTTGTTCGCAAACCTAAGCCCACGAGCACACGCTCGGCATTGTAAAGATTGCCAATAAGGGTTCGGACAGGCCGCGGTAATTTGCGTACCACCGTGGGAATGGCTGTAATTTGAGCTTTCTTCGCAAGTTCGGGATGTTTCAACAAATCAATCATCAAAATACGATATTGACCTTTGAGATGAATTTCGCACACCGCTTTTAAATTTTGAAAAGCTGAGATCGACTTGAGTGTCTCACCCGCCACATAAATGCGCAGATCCCAATGCTCTCTCGGTTTGCGTGAAACCGGGACTGCGCGACGTTTAACTGTTTTAGTTTTCATAACTTTCCATTGATTATTTTTGTTTACCGAGCGGGACAGCCGTCACTTTGGCATCCGCCTGACGCAAAATACCCGAGGCAGTTCGCTCCGTGTTGAGCATCAGCGTGCTGGTACCGACTTGCTCGGCAATGCGCCGCAATTCCTCAGCTTCGGATTCGTAATCAGAACGCAATCCGCTGATTTGCCGTTCGATGGCCATGCGTTTGCGTTCCACTTCGCGCTTGAGCCCGGCCGCTTGCTGCTGATTGCTCAGCACGACGGCTTTTCGGATGTCTTCTTGCGCCACTCGGGCAGAACCGGTCAATACGCCGCTGGCGCCGATGTAGGCATCCATAATTTCAATGCCATGGTCTGAAATCAAAAACTCGCGAATCTGGTTCGAGTGTTTCATGCCTCGCGACTTCAGCACATAGAACAATCGATTGCGTTCGCCGTTGCCTTCGATGTCCTGCAACAAAAGCCATGCGTCCATGAGGGAGGACATGGCGGATTCACCGGCTGGCATCACGGTGCCACCCTGCGTCAGACAGGTGAAAAGCGAGGTCACTTTTGCAGCTTTCAAATAGTCAATCAACCGCGTCACCATCCCTTTGCCCTCGGAATCGGTACCTGTATCCATCAAACTAGTAATGGGGTCAATGATAACGACATGCGGTTTGAATGCGGCGATCTCCCTAAACATCGTAGCCAAATGCATTTCGAGTCCGTAAAGCGAAGGCCGCGCCGAATGAAATTGCAACAGACCGCGCTTGACCATGGGCTCTAACCGCAAACCGATGGAATGCATGTTGCGCATAATTTGGTCAGGTGATTCCTCGAACGAAAAGTAGAGTACGCGCTCCCCGCGTTTAGCGGCGGCTTGAGCAAAGTTGGAGGAGACAATGGTCTTACCGGTACCAGGTGTGCCTGTAAGCAAAATGCTGCTGCCGCGAAAAAAACCTTTTCCGCCGAGCATCGCGTCAAGCCGCGGAATACCGGTGGCAATTCGCTCATTCGACACTTTATGATTCAGAGACAGCGACGTAATCGGTAACACGCTGATGCCATCATCGCCGATAAGAAACGGAAATTCGTTGGTGCCGTGCAATGCACCGCGATATTTGACCACACGCAAATGCCGTGTTGCGATTTGATCATTGACCCGGTGATCGAGTAAGATCACACAATCAGAAACGTATTCTTCCAGACCATGACGTGTCAATGATTCGCGTCCGCGTTCAGCGGTGATGACGGCAGTCACGCCTTTGTCTTTGAGCCAGCGGAAAAGACGTCGCAATTCGCTGCGCAAAACGGCCTCGTTGGGCAAGCTAGCGAACAGCACTTCTAGCGTATCCAACACCACGCGCTTGGCGCCGACCGAATCAATCGCGTGACCGAGCCGGACGAACAATCCTTCCAGATCATACTCGCCGCTTTCTTGAGTTTCGCCGCGCTCGACGTGAACATAATCCACCACAATTTTTTTGCTGTGGACCAAACCTACCAGATCAAATCCGAGTGACGTGACGTTGGCCTTCAACTCTTTTTCCGTCTCTTCGAAAGCCATCAATACGCCCGGCTCACCAAACTGTGTCGCGCCGCGGATGAGAAATTCGGCGGCAAGCAGCGTCTTGCCGCAACCCGCGCCGCCGCAAACCAGTGTAGGCCGTCCACGCGGCAATCCGCCGGCGGTGATTTCGTCGAGACCTTGAATGCCCGTTGGACACTTGGGCAATTGAACTCTTCGAACGGCAGACTTGGTGTTGGTCTTTTTCATTTCGCGATGTCCTTTTTACTGTGAAGATAAAGAATAGAAAGCATTCATGCTCGGCTCGATAGCGAACAACAGACTGCACTATCTACTAGTTGCCATGATCTCGCTATCAGGGAACGCACTACACGAGAAAGTTTTTATTGCTGAATATAATGTAGTTATTTAGTGCATTGAATCGCTTACGTCATGGCAACCGTTATTTCAGGAAAGACACGCCTCCCGCTTCGGTGTTTTTTGAAATGAAAGATTTCATTTCAAAAATACCTGTCGCTCAAAAAATAAGCGACTTATTTTTTTTTATTTTTCTCCGCGATGCCGCGGGATGCGTGTCTTTCCTGAAATAAAGATGGTTTGGTGAATCATCATTACAATGTGGGGAGAAGGCTTAATACGCCTGCCGGCAGGCAGGCGCTCTAAGCCTTCACCACCACTAAGTACCCCGCACCATTGTATTTTTTGGGTGGCTTGGCACAGCAGTGAGAGATATTTTGAAACTGGTAACAGCCAATTTCGATTGGCATGAACTGCTAGAGCGGAAGTCTTTGGAGTAGTTATTCACGATGCGAGTTCCGCAGGCAGAGCCGAGGACTGCCATGTGGTCGTAGACCATCTGAGCAGCGGGAATGACTACTTAAAAGACCAAACCCACTCTTTCTACCAATGAAATGTAACAGCGCCTAAGCCCCAAAATCCTAGGGTAAACACCCCATATTGCCACTTCCGAGATTGATTTAGAATGAGTGCATGAATATTCAGTTGAAACTCTTCATATTAGCGATCGGAATCATTGCTGCGTTTGCGCCTGCGATTCGAGCAGAAACGATTGAAATCAAAAGCAAAATTATTGATATCAATCATGAGTCGAGTTATTTAATTGTGGATCTTTTGGATACTGCTTCCGGAAATATTCAAGAGACCAAAATTGATGTCAGCCGCAGTACGCGCTTTGAAGGTTATACGGATTTCCAAGATGTCGATGCGGGCGATGAGGTAACAATTGAAGCGGATTACAATGCTTTCAATCATGAATGGAAGGCGCTTGCGATCGAGCCACTTAAGACTAATTAAAAAAACACCTGCGTTTTTTTGACTTGTGCGGTATGAGAAAAATAAAGTAAGTTTGGTCTTTGGAGTAGACATCCCCGCTAGCAGAGTAGAAGTTTAAAGCAGAGAAACAAACACCTTTATTAAATCGCTCGAAGTCTCATTGATGTTGCTTGCCACAGCCCTTCTCACGCATTGCACAAATAAAGTTTCCTGTTTTATCTTTTTCTGGCTCTGCAAAGCCGTTCAAAAAAATTGAATTAATAAAAGTCTTATCCTCTTTTTAATCTCTGCTTTGCCAAGATTGAAAAAGATATAACGGGAAACGCTGCAGGCATAGCTTGATGCCTGTGGAAGCAAATAAATATTTAGCATTTCGAGGGACTTGGTTAGGTGATCGAGTTTCTCCCTGCCTGCCGGCAGGCAGGCGCTTTACGCCTTCTCCCCACTTTGCGAAGAGGTCCACAAACCCATATTAATTTCAGGAAAGATATGCTCCCTGCGGCATCTCGCAAGAAAAAAAACAAAAATATCTCGTTTGTTTGTTAAGAGGCAGGTATTTTGAATGAAATCTTTCATTCAAAATACCGGAGTAGGGAGCGTATCTTTCCTGAAATAAATCGCGCACGATGACCATGTCGAACTTTAAGGAACTAAATGACTAGTCCGAGCTTGCCTAGCCTGAAATAAATGAGCAGACCATTCTTACGTCGAACTTCAAGCAGTTAAACAACCTTGAGATTTTCAGGAAGACTCGTCGGTCCGGGAATTGAGAAAAAGAAAGTACTGCCCTTGCCTGCTTCAGATTCCACGCCGATTTTCCCGCCATGCAGCTCCACAATTTTTTTGCAGGTCGCAAGCCCAATTCCTGATCCGGATATTTCTCTTCCATGCAGTCTGGTAAACATATTAAAAATACGATCCGTTTCTTTGGGATCAAAACCCAAACCATTATCTTTCACTTTAAAAATCCAGCCAGTGCTTTGTTCCCGAGCGGAAATACGGATTTTTAACGGCCTCTTACTCCGGTATTTAATCGCATTGGAAATGAGATTTTGGAAAAGCCGCGCCAATTGAAATTTATCACCGATGATTTTTGGCAAGGGCTCACAAATAATTTCCGCGGAGCCTTCTTTGACTTGCTCACTCAGGCCTGCAATCACCTGATGCACGACTAATTTTATATCCACCGTTTCAAGCGCTTCTTCTTCGGTTTCAATCTTCGCGTAATTGAGCAAGCTGCTGATGAGAATTTGGGCTTGTCCGACCGCATCCTGCGCGATTTTCACAAACTCCATCGCCTTGGGTTCCAACTTATCTTTATATTTTGATTCCAAAAGCCCAATAAACATTGAGATGATATGAAAGGGCTCTTGTAAATCATGCGAAGCCACGGCGGCAAACTGCTGAAGCTCGACATTCGAACTCTTTAGTTTTGAACCTTCTTTTTCGAGCTCGGCATTGACTTCTTTTAATCCAATTTGCAGCATCTTTTGCTCGGTGATATCTTCAATCGCGAGAAGAATGATTTCAGCGTCCTTAATCTGCCGCGCATTGAGCAGCATCGTCTTACGTCCAATATCCTTAAAATCATGCGTCACTTCATAACCTGTGAAAGTACTTTTACCAGGTAGAATATCTTCCAACAGCTTGCGCAGCGCCGGAATATTCCACTCGCCATTGCCCAAATCATAGACAGGCTTGTTTTCTGTCTGGTCAATTTTGACTTGGAATGTTTGACAAAAAGATTCATTGGCCGTTTTAACGCGCAAGTCCGAATCAAGTATAAGCAGTGGCATCGGCACAGTTTGAAGCACCGTCATCAAATAATCTTTCTGTGCTTCGATTAAAAGCTTGCCTTTCTTTCGATCGTCCACATCCATAAACGTCAAAATGGCGCCGTCAATTCTATGGTCGCTTGTGCGATAAGGACGAATCTGCGTGCGATACCAATGTCCCTGCTCATCCTGAGAATCTTGTTCAGTCAGCGTGAGATCCTTGATGACTTGCAAAATCAATTTATCGAGCTGAGTTAAATTAATTTTCGGTTTAATGTCATTGATCAATCGTCCGATATCCGTATCCACAAGGTTGAAAATGTTTTCGGCGTCAGGAGTAAAACGCCGGATACGCAAATCATTCCCCACAATCACCACGGGAATTTTAATACTGTTGAGCAAATTAGTAAAATCATCGTTGAGTTGCGTCAACCGGACATTACGGTCATTGAGCTCATCATTGACCGTTGTGACCTCTTCATTCGAAGCTTGCAGTTCTTCTTTGGCGGTTTGCAATTCTTCATTCGCGCTTTGCATTTCTTCGTTCAGGCTCTGCAATTCCTCATTGGAAGAAACAATTTCTTCATTAGCCGCTTGACCGGCTTCATTTGCCGATTCCCGCTCTTCAATAATGGACTGCATATAAGCTTTGGTTGAAATCATTTCTTCTTGCAACAACTCAAGTTCTTTTTCCAGCTGGCGAACACTTGAATCAGATTTTGAAAGCGGCGCTTTGATTTCTTTGCCACCCTCCTTCTCCGCCAGAGCGAGTATTGCCGCGGGAATCGTTTCCTCAAATAAAACTAAAAAATGCTTTTGATTGGTTGTCGGAATCTTCAGCGGAATGACTTCGATCGAAACATTTTTAAATTGATCATTGAATTTAATC